>Ga0208406_1000582_pt1 | contig 14761 bp, 15 predicted proteins | sample ETNtaG_15_FD_185769 | JGI IMG/M metagenome (GOLD analysis project Ga0208406, IMG submission 185769) | Marine microbial and viral communities from oxygen minimum zone, Eastern Pacific Ocean - ETNP201302PF89A (SPAdes) (version 2) | ecosystem: Environmental > Aquatic > Marine > Oceanic ...
AGAATGGCGATGATCACAATGGTGATCATCAGTTCGATCAAGGTAAAACCGTTCTGTTTCATGGTGTTCCTCCTTCTTCCAAAGCCATTGTAGTGAGAATGATAGTCAGAGGGAAGGGATTACCAGTAATGGAGATACACAACACGATGGCTGCAGGACTTCAGGGCCTCGTCACGCGCAAAGGAGGCATCAACCGCTACTACACCTACATCCTGCATCGGCTTGAATAACGGTGATGGCCTGTGGCCATCATGGTCCTTCACACCCATCAGGTTTGGCGCCGGGATACTTATCCTCACCGTACCACGTGCAACTCCACGTGAGGGCAGCCTCGGTGACCTGCGGTGTATAACCAATACCCCCCTCACTACTCCCACTACCCACACGGCCCGTTACATTATCCTGCGAAGCGCACAACTCCGCGCAGGACCCATCGTTGGTGGAACTAACCCCGAAGCTCCCATCTATATTTTCCAGTCCCACCTCTGCTTCTGTATCCCGTACTACACGCGGCCATCTGCCTTTGGTGGAATAGAAGATGCCGACTTTCTTCTGCACGATACTAGCCAGTGCGACCATCTCAGCCACCTCTGCTCTTCTGGTATAGGCCAGATACTGCGGTACCGCTATACCTGCCAGAATGGCGATGATCACAATGGTGATCATCAGTTCGATCAAGGTAAAACCGTTCTGTTTCATGGTGTTCCTCCTTCTTCCAAAGCCATTGTAGTGAGAATGATAGTCAGAGGGAAGGGATTACCAGTAATGGAGATACACAACACGATGGCTGCAGGACTTCAGGGCCTCGTCACGCGCAAAGGAGGCATCAACCGCTACTACACCTACATCCTGCATCGGCTTGAATAACGGTGATGGCCTGTGGCCATCATGGTCCTTCACACCCATCAGGTTTGGCGCCGGGATACTTATCCTCACCGTACCACGTGCAACTCCACGTGAGGGCAGCCTCGGTGACCTGCGGTGTATAACCAATACCCCCCTCACTACTCCCACTACCCACACGGCCCGTTACATTATCCTGCGAAGCGCACAACTCCGCGCAGGACCCATCGTTGGTGGAACTAACCCCGAAGCTCCCATCTATATTTTCCAGTCCCACCTCTGCTTCTGTATCCCGTACTACACGCGGCCATCTGCCTTTGGTGGAATAGAAGATGCCGACTTTCTTCTGCACGATACTAGCCAGTGCGACCATCTCAGCCACCTCTGCTCTTCTGGTATAGGCCAGATACTGCGGTACCGCTATCCCTGCCAGAATGGCAATGATCACAATGGTGATCATCAGTTCGATCAGGGTGAAACCAAGATTGAGTCTTTTCATACCGCTATCTTATACCTTAATCTCACTAAGGTTAAATAGTCTGTGAGAGTGCGAGCCCCCTATATTTCCCAAGCCAAAAGTAGCCCCAAAAACCCAAAAAAAACGCTAATTGAAGCCAGAATCAGAGGATTCGGTACTGATAAAAGGTCAACCAAAAAATCTCCCCACCGCTGCGTGGGCTGGATATCGATATTGATCTTATATTTAAAAGGGGGTGGTGCCCCGGCGCAAAGAGCAAACAGGCTAAAAAATCAGTCTGCTCTGGGGTGGGCTGAAATTGAGATGAAACTGAGTCGTTTCCTATCCTCTACAGTCCATTCAGGTCCAAGTGCATGGAGTCGGAGCCTGTTATTTAAAGGGTTTTAGGACTATATAGTTGGTAGAGCTCTGCCTTCACACGGCAGGGGTCACCGGTTCAATCCCAGTCGCGCCCACAATTTTTTCAAGTAAATACACAATGCCGTCCAGCCACCATTCGGCTCTGGTACGTGTTTCGCCCAGAACCCTTGGAAGGGGAAATCCGATTGAGCGTAATGCCACTCCTGGCCACATTGAGCACACCGATAGAAAAACTCCTGGAGTCCGTATTGCGGCCACCCGTCCGGAGTGGGTGTCGGACGCAGCACAGGATGGTCCTTAAGGATCGCCTCCAGATCCGTGTCCTCTCCAACCGAGCGAAAAACTCCCGCTGGTCGAATCTCACATTCGGTACAGCTCATGGCGATCCTCCCACTTTGGCAACAAAACTTGTTCTACAACCTGTAGCCTACAGGAAGTCTGTACGCCGCGTTCCGCAGGGGAACCTGCCTTGCCTGCCCTGTATTTGATGGGGATCACAAAAGATAAACCCCGCTAGAGCGGGGCATCTTCGGGCGCTACTCAATTTTACTTTCCGAGCATGCCACGGTCTGAGGTTAAACCTAGATTGACGGTACACCCTGACCGCCCCCGGGGCCATCCCAGCAACCCGGATTATTCCAGTCAGGCGGGCATGACGGATGTTGTCCGCCAGACAACTTGCATTGAGTTTTTGTGCCAGTCCAAGTCGGGTTAGGATCTGGTGTCTCTTCTGGCTCTTTCTTTTTCGTACACCCTAAAAGCGCAAATATCAAGCCAAAAATTCCACCATTTACCTTATCAAGTTCATTCATATTCATCTCGTTAATCATTGCCCTGTCTCCTGTTTTTGTTTCTAGGTAATTCCAGTGCTGGTATTTTCTAAATAAATTCACAGGATGTCGGTGATGACCATCACAAAGGCGAGGAAAACTAGCGCAAGGTTGTGATAGCTATCACATTTACGGACAGATAATGGAGATGAGAAGCGGGGTCTAGGTTGTATATCCTGCTTGCTTCATTCCCAACAGCCCACTAACACCGTAAGCCTTTCAGCCTTTTCGGCTATGTCTCGGAAGGTGTTTTGATTACAAAAAGGGGGTGGCCCGGGGGTCCGCAGGGTCACCTGCCTTGTTGACGCTGTTAGGATCGACTCAAGTTCGGTATTAGAACAGAGCGCCCGCAGTTCAGTTGGGTAGAGCGTTGCCGGTCACGGGTCAAAGACGCGTGGCGCAGAGGGCAGGAATTCTGAAGAAGTTCCCTCTGCTCCTTGCCACACATATGCCACAAATTGCCACAGTAAATAGGCGATCAACGACCGATTAAGAGATTGAAGAGATCGGGATTCGCTGAACTCGCAACTTGACGTAAGCCGTTGATCCGCCGTAACTTAGGTGCGCTGCAAAGACTTCATGAAGTGGCGCGCCCGACAGGATTCGAACCTGTGACCTCTGCCTTCGGAGGGCAGCACTCTATCCAACTGAGCTACGGGCGCATGCAAGCATCACGAGAATATTTGGGAACCTGTACCGCGTATTTTACTCAACATTGGTTTACCTAAGGCAGTGCCAGAATAACACCCCAAGACGCTCAACCAAGAGCGACTCGACCGAACGCGAAGTTGCAGCGACTCTTGTTGGTTGCCAGTTTTAGCCCTGATTTTTTGATTACCCGCTCGCCGGGTGGAATAACCGTTAGCCGAGTACCGACAGAATACGCCAGCTGATTACGGCAATGAAGTTCGGGCCACACCAGAACTAACCGAACACCAGCGCCCGTGCAGGCATTTCACTCAGGACTTGTCGGCAAGTGTTGCGGCTGCGGCCAGATGTGCCGTCAAATCTGCGAGGCGGCTGTGAGCATTCAGACCACTGGTATGCGGCATAACGTAGACCGGCCGGCCGCCTAACATGCGCTGCTGTACGCCGGCTTGGGCCTTGCGCTCAACAACTGCCCGCCAGCCGCCAAGGCCAACAAAACACACCGCTTTGGGGCACAACCATTCAACCAGCCGGCTGACCCGTGCAAACCCCGCCTGGAACTCCGATAGATCCACCTGATCGGCCCTGCGGGTGGTCCGGCGCACCAGGTCCGTCATGCCCAAGCCATGACTGCGCAAGGCGTGGCGCGGATCGCGGTCGATGCTGGCGATACCGGCAGCGAGCACCGCCGGCCAGAAACGGTTGCCAGGCCGAGCGTAAGCCACTCCGTGATCGGCCGAATAGGGGCTGGGATTCAGCCCAACGATGAGCAGACGCATGCCCGGCCCTACCGTATCCGGCAGGCTGCGAATGCGCACAGCCCGAGCACACACAGCCGAGCCTTGGGTCCGGGGAGCCCCGTCGATACTGAAACCAGCTCCGACCAACAGATCAACACCCCGCACGGGGCCCCAACCCTCTTCCAGCAATGGTTCGAGTCGACAACTGATGCACTCGCCGGTGATGAGGGACCCGTGCAGGTCGGCCAATTCAAGAGGCAAACTGCTAGCTGGCCGGCCACTGCCAAGATTAAGGATCAGGCGAGATTGGCTCACGCCAAAGTATTCTACAGTTGCTTATGTAAACGGCTATCGATAACTCGCCCGTCGGCCACAACTGCTACTGACCATCCCTGACGCGGCATCGATTAAGCAGTAATCCGGAGAAAAATTCCTAACTATTACCAGGCTAGGGCTTCCCCCACCTGGCCGTCTCCGTTAGAGTACGCCCGCCAACCGAAAGCGCCTACCAGGAAACAGGCCAGCCATACATAGTGGGCAACGAACGCGTCCGCAAGGATTACCTCAGCGAGGACGAGGACCTCTCACAGCTGCAGTATTTTGGGGAGCGGGTCGTCACTACCGTCCGCTTCTCCACCGACCCGCGGGACATCGGCTGGGTGCGGGAAAACGTGCCGTGCCAGGCAGCCTGCCCTGCCGATACCAACATTCCCGGCTATATCCGCACTATCGTCGAAGGCCGCTACGGCCGCTCCTACGAACTCAACCGCATCGCCAATATCCTGCCTGGCGTACTCGGGCGCATCTGCTCCCGCCCCTGCGAGCCAGTCTGCCGCCACGGCTGGCCCGGGAACGGCGAACCGGTCAGTATCTGCCACCTCAAGCGTTCTGCCGCCAGCCTGAAAGCCGAAAGCCACCGGATCAGCGAGGATCTCTATACCCCGACCGGCCGCAGGATTGCGATCGTCGGCGGCGGCCCGGCCGGCATCGCGGCAGCCCACGACCTGTCGATACTAGGCCACAACGTCACCATCTATGAACGCGAGGCCCGCGCCGGCGGCATGCTGCGCTACGGTATTCCCGAATTCCGCTTGCCGCGCGAGGTCCTGGACATCGAGGTTCAAAACGCGACCCGGATGGGGGTAACGCTACAGACCGGTGTCACTGTAGGCTGTAATGAGGGCGATATTCCACTATCGAAACTGCTTGACCGATTCGACGCAGTGCTGCTCGCGACCGGTTGCATGGCAGCCATGCCACTGCCGCTGCGTGACCAACTCGACGGCCGAGACCTCGTACAGGAGATGCCCAACGCAGAGTATGGTCTGAACTTCTTGCTCGACCTGCACCGGGGTGAAAAGAAAACGGTTGGCCGGCGGGTGGCGGTAGTCGGTGCCGGCTTCACGTCACTCGATTGTGCCCGGGTCGCGCGGCGGCTCGGCGCCGAACGGGTCACTATTCACATACGTACCAGTGAAAACTACATTCCGGTCATGGATGAGGAAATTCTGGAAGCCAAGCGCGAGGGGATTCCGATCCGGGGACTACGCACCCCGGTTGCACTACAGGTTGATGACAACGGCCTGGGCACTGGTATCTGTTTTGTACAGAACCGGCTCGGCGGCTGGCGCGCCGGTGGCCGGCGCGAGGCCATCCCAATACCAGACTCGGAGTTCGTTGAACCCTTCGACACACTGCTGGTCGCCATCGGCCAGAGGTCTATTAACGATTACCTCGATCTGCCAGTCGAACTCGATCGCTGGGGCAGTGTTCGCGTCGGCGAAGACGGCATGACTTCAGTCCAAGGCCTGTTCGCCACCGGTGATTTTGTCAACGGTTCATCCACCGTAATTGAAGCCATAGGCCATGGCCGGGCAACTGCCGGCAAGTTGGACAGCTGGCTGATGCAGCGGGTGCGCCAACGAAAAGTGGTTCGCATCGAGCCCGTAGACAAACCCGTGCGCGAGCGGCAGTTCGACTTTATCGAACGACAAAGTGTGCCGACGGCTACCGTTGTTGATCGCTTCAAGGGACTCACCACGGAGGTCGAACAAGGGCTTGACACCGACCACAGCTTGGAAGAAGCCAAGCGCTGTTACCTCTGTTATCTCAAGTACGAGATCGACGTCGACAACTGTATCTACTGTCGTGCCTGCATCGAGGTAGCACCACGGGACTGCATCAAGTTGGTCGAAGGTGTAGAAATCAATGATGACGGTACCTACGGAGAGTTGCAGGAGACCAACGTCTGGCGCGACACAGCGGCAATCTGGATCGACAACGATGAATGCATCCGCTGCGGGGCCTGCTACAAAGTCTGCCCGACCCGCTGCATATCGATCAGCAAAAACGAGATCATCACCCAAAGCGTCTGATCCATGCCCTCATCCACACATCACGTTGTACTGGGAAACGGTATCGCCGGAAACCATGCGGCCGATGTGATCCGTAAACGTGACCCGAATTCCCGGATCACCATCATCTCGGCAGGAGCCCTGCTTTTCTACAACCGCTACGACTTGCCGGACGTGTTTAGGGGCCGGCATCAGTGGGTCGATTACCTGGTTCACCCACCCGAGTACTATGAATCACAAAACATTACGCTCCGCCGAAAGACCCGGGTCGTTGAGCTCGATCCGCAAACCCAGACCTTGTCGCTCGCCCACCGCGAGACGCTGCACTACGATAAGTTGCTGATAGCAACCGGTGGACACGCCTACATCCCGGCGCGACTGCTCGACGATGTTGGCCTGATGCACAGTTTTCATAACTTCCGTGTTGCGATGCAGGTGCAAAATGCAGTTCGCAAAAACGGCACCGTGATCATGCTCGGCGGTGACGTAATGGGCCTTGACCTCGCCCGCACCATCATTGCCACCGGGCACCGCGTAATCGTGGCGCTCGACAACCGCACCTTTTGGCCGCACGAAATCGCGCAAAGTGAACGCGCACGTTACCTGCAAGCACTGGAGAGCATGGGACTAGACATTTGGGACCACGGCAAAGTGGACCACATCGAGGCTGGCAACAGCAAAGGCCCGGCGAGGCAAGTATTCTTTGAGGATGGCAGCGAGATCCGCGGCGACGTCGTCATGCCTTTTTTTGGCCTCGTTCCTACCGTTGACTTCCTGGCCACTTCGGGTATCGACATGGAGCGGGGGATTCTGGTCAGCCCACAACTGCAGACCGCCCGAGACAACATCTGGGCGGCCGGTGATGTCTGCCAAATCTGGTCGGCCACAAGCAACGCCTACCGCTTTTACTACGGCTACCGTAACGTGAAGATGATGGGTGAAGTGGCCGCCTACAACATGACCGGTGAGCAGTCGGCGTTCGAATCGACCGTCGATGAAGCCTTGGAAGTTACCAGCAAAGGCCTGTTGCACTCACCCTTCTGGGAATACGATTAACGTGGCTAAACAAACCGACATTCAGATCTCGATCTGCGGCTCTGCTGGTGATGGGACCATTGCCGTGGGTGATATTTTCAAACGGGCCATGGCCAGGGCCGGCTACCGGGTGATCGCCTTCGACCATTATCCGGCCGAGATACGTGGCTTTGGCAAGTGTATATCGCGCACCCGGATATCCACTAACCAGGTGTACTCGATGAAGTCTTATTCCGACGTGCTGGTATCGCTCAACGACCTACACGCCATACCCCACGTAGGCGAAGTGCGCGACTACGGCGCGATTATCTACGACTCCGCGCCGATGAGTGCAGTTGCAGAGGGTGCGCATATCTCTGGCCACCTGATGCCAGGCCATCTTCCCTATGCCCTGCCTATACGGGAACTGTCGGAACTCGCCACTGGTGCCAACCGCTCACGCAACATCGTCGCACTCGGTTTCATCGCCGGCCTCTACCAACTGCCGCAGCAGGCCTTCCACCAGGCCATTGCCGCCAAGTTCGAGACCAAGGCACCAGCAGTGGCGGATACTGCACTGGCTGCATTCGACTCCGGTTTCAAATCTGGATCGTCCACCTACAAATTCGACGACGTGCAAATCGACCACTCCCGCGCCCGCAAAAACGGCGGTGAGGTACGCATGATGACTGGCAACGGTGCCATCGCGCACGGCTGCCTAGAAGCTGGCATTGAAACCTTCTTCGGTTATCCGATCACTCCGGCCACAGGTATCATGGAACGTCTAGCTGTGGAAATGCCCCGCCGCGGCGGGCGATTAGTCCAAACCGAGGATGAAATCGCAGCGATCTCTGCGACTATCGGCGCCGGCTATGCGGGCGCCCGAGCGGCCACCGCCACCTCTGGCCCTGGCCTTGCCCTGATGGCAGAAATGCTGGGGCTCGGAGTAATGGCGGAGGTACCGGCAGTCGTCTTCGTCTCCCAGCGCGGTGGGCCCAGCACCGGCATGCCAACCAAAACTGAGCAGTCGGATCTCAATCTTGCCGTGTGGGGTGGACATGGCGATGCCAGGCGCATCGTCCTTGCGCCAACCAATGTCGAAGGTTGCCGGCGCTGTGCTGCGCGGGCCTTCGAGATGGCTGAGAAATTCCAGGTGCCGGTAATCGTTCTGATCGACCTGTACCTGTCGAACCGCTACGAGACTGTGTTCCTGCAAGGTGAAGATAACTTTCTACCCAAAAACTGGCAACGGGTGGGCAGCAGTTCACCCGGGGACAACTATCGCCGCTACGAACTCACCGCCGATGGCCTAAGCCCACGCTGCGTTCCGGGTGAAGCGGGCGGCATCCATACCGCCACTGGACTTGAACACGACGAGTACGGCCACCCCAACGACAACCCAGATGTGCACAGTTTAATGAGCAAAAAACGTCACGAGAAGTTGCATGATGCCATGAAATATCCGGGCATCAACTTTACCAAGCGTTTTGGGGATAAGGGTAAGATCGACGTCGGCTTGCTGGCCTGGGGATCGACTTTTGGTGAAGCACTAGAGGCGGTATTGCTGGCACGAGAGGAAGGCATCCGTTGCGCCGCTATGAAAGTGGTAATGATGTCTCCCTTACCCACCCGACCAATACTGCGCTTTTGCAACGACTGCCAGCAGGTGCTGGTGCCCGAACTGAACTACACCGGGCAATTCGCCAACCTCGTCGCTGGCGAGTTGGGTCGACCAGTGGTTCGTGTCAGTCACGCTACCGGCGCACCGATGGACATTAACTATTTGCTCACCGCTATCCGCAACGCTGCTAAGAAGAAGTTGCGCAGCAAGACTACAACCTCAAACCCGGCCAAGGCATAACTCCATGATTCCTGAACAACCCGTTTACCTGGAAGATAAGGTCGACGAGATTCGGCAGAGTGGACGGCTGGCGTACCGCTCCACAGCACTGCCAACATGGTGCCCAGGGTGCGGCTACTACAGTATGACAGAAGGCCTGGTCAATGCACTGACCGAGTTGCGGATAAAAACCGAGGACACCGTGATCGTATCAGGGATCGGCTGCGCATCCCGTTTTCCTTTCTTCATGGATACCTACGGTTTTCACACTCTGCACGGCCGCGCGCTTCCGGTCGCAACTGGTGTTAAGGTGGCCAATGACAAACTAACAGTCGTTGCCGTCGGCGGTGACGGCGATGGGTTTGCCATTGGTGGTGGCCACATCCCACATGCGGCTCGCCGTAACGTCAATATTACCTACCTCCTTTTTGACAACGGCATCTATGGCCTGACCAAGGGTCAAGTGTCACCAACCTCGGCCACAGGCTTCATAACCCCGACGTCGCCGTTTCAGAACCGTGATGCGCCGCTGAATCCACTGCTCATGCTGTTATCTTATGGCGCGAGCTGGGTCGGGCAGGCCTATGCCGGCTGGCCGCATCACCTTACCCAATTAATCCGTCAGGCGCTCGAACACCCGGGCTTTTCCTACCTGCATGTGTTGTCACCCTGTGTGACCTTCGACAAGACCGACCGCACCTACCAAAACCTCGACCTGGCCGTACGCGAGTTGGATGCCGACCACGACAGTTCCGACATGGCTGCCGCCATGCGCGCCGCCGCCGACACCAGCACCCCGATGCTTGGCTTGTACTACGCCGAAATGCGGGAGACTCTGGGGCAGGCGCTGGACTTGATTGCGGCTCGGGCGGCCGGAGCACAACGGATCAAGCGGGCCACCACCCGGCACCGCCAGCGCAAGGCACCAGCCTGACTCCGACGCCGACCTGAAGTGCTGCCGATTTCAGTCCGACCGCACCAGCCGACAAGACAGCCGCATTTGACAAGCTTTTTTTGGGCTATACTCTCGCCCTGATCTATGGCGGCGTAGCCAGGCGGCAACGTCGCTTTTTTTCCAACCGCAGTCGGGCATGGAGAAATCCCCGCATGGCAAGCAACATGACCGATCAGCAATTCACCAAGGGTTTCAGTATTTTCCTCGGACTAGGCATCGTTTTGACCCTGTTTCTGATCCTGCTTGGCAATATCAATGCCGGCACCATCACCGAGCGGATCCGCGCCGAACGCAACGAGATGGCTGCCAGTGGCTTGACCATGCAACATCTGCAGCCGGCCGGCCAGCTCAACCTGGCTGAACCGGATTCGACCGCGGAATCCACCCAAGTGGCCACCGCCGCATCAGTTACGGTCGACGGCGCGCAGGTATACCAGCTGGCCTGCATGGCCTGCCACACTGCCGGTGTTGCCGGCGCGCCGAAACTCGGTGACACTGAGGCGTGGTCAGCCCGGGTCACACAAGGCGCCGAAGCGCTTTACACGCATGCAATTAGCGGCTTCCAGGGCAGCGCCGGGATGATGCCGCCAAAGGGCGGCAACTTAGCGCTTAGCGACGATGAGGTCAAAGCGGCGGTCGATTACATAGTGGCACAGTCACAGTAAAGCGCGCCGACTGCTGCTGCAAAAGGCCGGCGATTGCCGGCCTTTTTTACACCTGGCCACGAATTTACACCTGGCCACGAACGGCTAGCCCGGCCGGCTCACTAACTGAAAGCGTTGAAGGCGATGATGGTCAGAGTGTCGCGAATACCCTCCAGTTGCTGCACCTTCTGGTTAACAAAATGGCCGGCGTCCTCGCCCACAGGCAGATAGCACTTGGCCAGCAGATCGTAAGGCCCCGAGATCGAATAAACCTCGGATACCCCGTCTATCTCTACCAGCGCCTCGGCGACTCGGTATGACTCACCCAGCCTACACTTCACCTGCACAAAAATTGTCTGCATAGACCGATCTCCTTCTTTTAGTCACTTATGAACTGGCGGGTAAACGCCGCCAGTTCCTCTAATTTTGTCAGTGCGGCACCGGAAGCGAGCACCGTGCGGGCCCGGTCTACACCATCGGCCAGCGTGCTGGTCAAATCACCTGCATAAATCGTGGCGCCCGCGTTGAGCGCCACCATATCGGCCGCCGGCCCCTCTTGGCCCGACAAGGCGCCGGTTATCTGGTTCAAGCTGCCTTGCGCATCGGCAACGCGCAGTGGATCGAGGCTCTGCCGGGCGATACCGTACGCCTCCGGCGTAATCACGTAATCGCTGACCCTGCCCTCTTGCAGTTCTGAAACCTTAGTCTCTGCGCCGATGCTTATCTCGTCCAGCCCGTCGTCGGAACACACCACCAGTGCATGCACGCTGCCGAGGTTGGCGAAAACCTCAGCTAGCGGACGCACCCAGCGCTGGTCATACACGCCGACCAGTTGCCAGCGGGCGCCAGCGGGGTTAGTCAGTGGACCCAGCAGGTTGAACAGGGTGCGTACCCCGATCTCGCGACGCGGGCCAACCGCATGCCGGGTAGCGCCATGATGGGTGGGTGCAAACATGAAACCCACGCCAACAGCATCTATGGTTCGGCCCACCTGCTCCGGATCAAGAGCAATGTTGACACCGGCCGCTTCCAACACATCAGCACTGCCCGACTTGCCGGTCGCGGCCCGGTTGCCATGCTTGGCCATGGTCGCGCCGGCGGCGCAGGCAACCAGCGCCGCTGCGGTCGAGACGTTGAAAAGGCCTGCTGCGTCACCACCGGTACCAACGCTGTCGACCACCCGCTCGGCCTTGACCGAAACTGTAGCTGCAAATTCGCGCATAACGGTGGCCGCCCCGGTCAGTTCTTCGACCGTCTCACCCTTGATGTGCAGAGCTGTCAAAGCGGCACCGATCTGAGCCGGGGTGGCATCGCCCCGCATGACGGTGCGCATCACCTCGCGCATCTCGTCAGCACCGAGATCTTGCCCCAGGCATAGTGTGCGTATCGCTTGCTGGATATTCATGGCCGCTCGTTTCCGTTGTCCGCCGACTACGGGTTGATCAGGGTATCAAAACGCTGGCGCCGGTAGTGCGCCTGCTTTCCAGATCCGTATGGGCAACAGCCGCATCTGCCAATGCATATTCCTGATTGATGTCTGCCCCTACCACGCCTGTCGCCATCACCTTAAACAGCTCTCCAGCACAATGGTCCAGGCTCTGGCGATCAGCGGTGTAGTGAAAAAGCGTCGGCCGGGTAAGATACAACGAGCCCTTAGCCGACAGTTGTGAGGGGTCAAACGCACTGACCTTGCCCGAAGACTGGCCAAAAAGCGCCAACGTGCCGCGCATCTTGAGGCAGTCGAGACTGCCCTCGAAGGTCGCCTGTCCAACCGAATCGTAAACTACGTCAACGCCACAGCCATCAGTCAGCTCAGTCACCCGTTCAACGAAGTTCTCTCGCGTGTAGACGATAGGGTGATCGCAACCGTGTGTGCGGGCAAGCTCGGCCTTCTCTTCAGAGCCCACCGTACCGATGACAGTAGCTCCAAGGTGGCGAGCCCACTGGCAGGCGATCAGTCCAACCCCACCGGCTGCGGCATGAAAGAGGATGGTGTCCCCAGCCTTGACCGGTGCAGTACTGTGTAACAGATACTGGGCCGTCATGCCCTTGAGCATCATGGCCGCGGCGGTGCGATCGTCAATTGACTCAGGCAGTTTTACCAGCTTGTCGGCTGGCAGCAGGCGAGCTTGTGCGTATGCACCCAGTGGCTGGGCGGCGTAGGCGACCCGGTCGCCTTCAGCAAGGTCGCTAACGCCCTCGCCTACCGCTTCGACCACGCCAGCGCCTTCAAGCCCTGGCGTGAATGGTAGTGGTGCAGGATAGGTGCCGGTGCGAAAGTAAACATCGATGAAATTAAGGCCAATGGCAGTGTGGCGCAGCCGTACCTCTCCTGCCTCGGGTGCACCGACTTCAACCGCTGTCCAGGTGAGCTCCTCCGGCCCACCAGTCTGGTTTACCCGTATTGCATGTGTCATACGTTTCCCTCTCGTCCGGCCACATCGCGGATATCTGGATCGTTGCCGGCGGATATTCTAACCCGCTGCAACGAGCACCCCGCTCGCGATGAGATCCAGGTTCTGGCTCAAACTTTATTTAAATCGATTCGCCAAAATCATTTTCTACCGCAACAAAGGTATCAGCAAAGAACCCGTTGAAGTGGGTTCGACACGCCGTACCGTAAGCGCCAATACAGCCAAACTCTAGCCAGTCACCCTCAGCCACATCAGCCGGCAAGTTGACCGTACCAGGAAAAACGTCCAGTGAATCACAGGTGGGGCCATACAGCGTGTATTCACGACTCTCGCTGGAAAAATCCCGGGCCTGCACCATCCGCACCGGCAGTTTCAGACCGAGCTTCTCCTCGATGAAACTACCATACATGCCGTCGTTGAGGTACAGCCCATCACCTTTGCACAGGTGCACCTGGGTGATGAGCGACTCACCGTCGGCACACAGGCCCCGGCCCGGCTCGCACATTAAGCGGCAATCATCAGGTAATGAGAGCGTCTGGGTGGCGTTCGCAATCGTAGCAAAGTACGTATCAAGATCGGCACCCTGCGAATTCACATAGCGGGCTGGAAAGCCACCACCGATATCGACACAGCGCGGGGCACTATCAAGCCGCTCCAGTACCCGCCGCACAAGATCGATGCCCGCTGCATAACCGCTGGCGTCAAGGCACTGCGAACCGACATGAAAAGCAAGGCCATAACCATACCCTTTTGCCAGGACATGATGCACCAGGGTAACAGCCTCATCGACTGGTGCTCCGAACTTGCTTGAGAGTTCGTAAACGGCCGCTTTATGGTAAATGGCAAGACGCACCACGATCACCGTATCGGGCCCCGGCGGTATGATGCTCGCTATTTTTTCAAGCTCCGTTAGGTGATCGACCACGAAGTGTGTTACGCCGTAGATGCTGTGCGCTGCGAGGATCGCTGCCCGACTCTTGACTGGATGCATAAAATCGGCACGGACATCCGGAAACATCTCCGACACCAGTGCAACCTCTGGCAAAGAGGCGGTATCGAAGTGACGGATGCCAGCCTCAAACAATATGCTCAACATATGCGCCCCGGGGTTACATTTAACCGCAAACAGTACATCCCCTGAAAAGCCCTCGATAAAACGCCGGGCCACCGCTTGGATTTCGTGTGGGCGCACACAAAAAACCGGATAACTGGGCGCCAAGTCCTCGACCACGGCCTCGGGTGAGGCATAGTTACGCAGGTTCACCGTTTGACAGGTACCCACAGCCATCGATTTTCCCCGGGAAATTAGCGGTTTATGACGGGGCAGGATTGTGACATAACCCACCCTTTAGGCGTCACTGATCATCATAATATGCGCAACTCGGGAAAAACCCTTAGTCCGGCACCATTACAGGTTACCTGCGTACTGGGGCATCTGGCCAACGATTGGGCAGCGACGGCAATCTGGCTGCTGGCACCGGCCATCGGGCTGGCGTTTGATCTTAAGCCCTCCCAGGTGGGCTTGTTGCTCACCATCAATTCGATCGGTGCGTCGCTGGCGTATTTCCCGGCCGGGATCCTCGCCGACCGCGTGCACAACCAGGGTCGCTTGCTGCTGGCCACCTTCTGGTGGGTGACGGT
>Ga0208406_1000587_pt1 | contig 14699 bp, 7 predicted proteins | sample ETNtaG_15_FD_185769 | JGI IMG/M metagenome (GOLD analysis project Ga0208406, IMG submission 185769) | Marine microbial and viral communities from oxygen minimum zone, Eastern Pacific Ocean - ETNP201302PF89A (SPAdes) (version 2) | ecosystem: Environmental > Aquatic > Marine > Oceanic ...
GCATCTGTTGATAAACAGCATCTGCAATCTCCTGTCGACCATAGCCTATATTAACGTTCCAAAGTCCTGAGTAGGCATCTAAATACTGACGCCCATCTGTATCAATAATTGTTGTGCCTTGTGCTTTTTCAAATATAGTGAGGTTGACCTGTTCCAGATTTTGATGCTGAAAAATTGGATGCCAAACATGATCTCGGTCAATTTCCCTATAGTCTTGCGAGGCAAGTTCTTTCTGTTTGTTCACAGCAATTCCTTTCTAAAGTGTTGCCTAAACCCGGAACGTGAATTCTAGAGTAAGATGTTATCGCTCGATATGAAATAAGCAAGACCATTCTAGCACAGGTCCTAATTTCAAGCAAGACTTTAGCAATTAGTATGGGTTTCCGTGTTAACGATTTGGGCATTTTCAGTTTGGTTATCACCAGCCAATATCGAAGTATAAATCTGATATTTTTCTGATTAACGTTTGCTTGACTTTGGCTTGTCTGTTTTTGAGAGTCAATTTCGCATTTTCATTCATTTAAATTAACACCAATGATATACTAGGATCATGAATCTTTATGGGCTAAAGCAATTTCGGACGTAGCAGAAACTCATCTTGTGGGTTACCAATATCTAACTTGACCAACATCATATCTTAACGGAGGTTCGGTTCTTATGTTAGCTTTGATTAGCATATTTTTCACTGTTGCAATTAATCCTGTTCGAGGCCAGAGTGCGGCAGGAGTTTGGCAATCACTCAAACGTCTAAACACTACGGCAACAGTACTTCATACCACCGCGCATCCGGATGATGAAGATGGAGCCTTGTTAACATGGCTAAGCCGAGGTCAGGGTATTCGCACCGGGTTATTTTCGCTCACCAGAGGCGAAGGTGGCGCCAATCTTATCGGGCCAGAGTTGTTCGATGCACTTGGGATACTGCGAACTGAGGAACAACTGGCAACTGTCCGATATTACGATGTTGATCTCTTCTTTGGCAGGACAGTTGACTTTGGCTACTCCAAACGACTGGATGAATCAATAGCAAAATGGGATCGTCACCTCTTACTTGAAGATACAGTTCGAATAATCCGAACTTATCGGCCTGAAGTGATTATTGCGCGGTTCGCAGGTAATTCAGGAGATGGTCACGGTCACCACCAGACCTCTGGAGTGATTACCCGAGAGGCATTTGGTATAGCTGCCGACCCTTCTCAATTTCCCGAACAGATTCGTACTGGGCTACAACCTTGGCAAGCAAAGAAATTGTACACTACACGATCTCGATGGAGGAGCAACGATACTGAACCTGCTAATCTACTACGGATCGATACCGGGGCATATGATCCATTGCTTGGTCAATCTTACTATGAAATTGCGAGGAAAGGGCTAAGTTACCAGCGATCACAGGGAGCTGGACAACGACAGGCGTCTAGAGGCAGTTGGTTTTCTTCACTTCAACTGGTTGATACGATTTTGGACAAAGATAAATTAGAAAAAAGTCCTTTTGATGGTATTGATACAACTATTGTGGGAATGAGTCGTTTTACCGAACAAAACGTCGATCTAAATACAATGTTGACCAAACTTCAAAGGTCCATCGAAGACGCCTTAGCTACCTGTTCGCACCGACAACCATGGGTTGTTTTACCTTATTTGGCAGAAGGGTTGAAACAAACACGGGAATTGGTCACAACCCTTGAAACTGCGGAACTTCAAGAATTTAATAAAGATCACCTGTACTTTTTATTGAAAAATAAGGAACAAGAGTTCATGGATGCTGCTAACAAAGCATTGGGGCTTTCGATAGAAGTACTAGTTGATCCCCCGTCAACCGAAGACGATGCGCCCAGCTTTTTTCGCTCCCCAGAAACATTCAACGTTGCGATTCCAGGTCAGATATTTACGTTGACTACTAAGGTAGTTAACCCAAGTCCGTTAAGAATTGAACCGATCCAAACAACCCTTCATACACCAAAGCATTGGGGAGTTCGAGTCCTTCGGCAAGATCTGTCTGCACTGAGTCATAATGGTGAGACCGAAACACGTTTTGAGGTACATGTGCCTGAGGAGTCCAGTTATTCTCGACCTTATTGGTCTCGACAATCGGAATACTATGATGATGTTTATACAGTCAATCAACCTGAGTTTGCTCATTTGCCTTTTAGTCCTCCTGAGGTTGTTGGTATGTTAGCCTACCGAATTGAAGGGGTTGAATTCAAAATAACCCAACCTGCCCAAACTGTGCAAATGATCCCTCCTGGGGGTGAACGACGTCGGTTATTGACCGTAGCTCCCGCTCTCAGTCTAACAGTTTCTCCCTCTATCGGAGTGATTTCGGTGGAAACAGGGCAACAAATTTTCACAGTACGGGTTGAAGTTCTAAACAATGTCAAAGGCATTGCCGAAGGAAAAGTTCGTCTTCAAATCCCAAAAAACTGGATAGTAACACCTAACGAACATCACCTTCGTTTCACACACGAAGGCGAAATTCAGACTTTTCCCTTTCAGGTTTCAATCTCCCCGAATCTTGAAGTCGACGTCAATTATACTGTGCAAGCCATTGCTGAACACAACGAGAAACAATACACTGAAGGATATCAAGTTATTGATCATCGCGATTTGGAGCCACGTTATCTTTATCGACCTGCATCCATGGAGTTACACACAATTGGTGTCAAAGTCAAGCAGGATTTGAAGGTTGGCTACATCATGGGGGTTGGTGACAAAGTGCCGCAAGCATTAGAACAACTTGGCATCAAAGTCCAGATGCTTGGTAATGAAGACCTGGCATCCGGTGATTTGAGTTCGTTTAACACAATTGTTGTTGGTATCCGTGCTTACGCAGTCCGGGCAGATCTCAAAGCTTATAACCGTCGACTGCTTGATTATGTTCACCATGGTGGAAATCTGATAGTGCAGTATCAGACACCAGAGTTTGACGCGGCACCATATGGACCTTATCCATACAAAATGGGTCGGAGACCAGAGGAAGTGTCGGAAGAAGATGCTGAGGTTACGATTCTAGAACCTGATCACCCAATGTTAAAAAGTCCAAATCAGATTACATCCAGTGATTTTAATGGATGGGTCGAGGAACGCGGTTCCAAGTTTATGACGGAATGGGATTCTGGCTACAAACCTTTACTATTTTGTCATGATAAGGACCAAGAGCCACAAAATGGGGGTCTGCTAGTAGCTAGCTATGGGGCAGGCGTTTATACCTATACGGCTTATGCTTTTTACCGTCAATTGCCTGCGGGAGTCAGTGGAGCCTATCGACTGTTTTCCAATTTAATTAGTTCTGGGAATAATTAGCAGGACTAGTCTATCCTTAGTTCTATAGCAACTGAAATACGAGCCATATACAAAATCCGAAAGAGAAAGCTATAAAACCACAGATAACGCCGTTAACTGCTTACAAATTCTTGTATCCTATTTGGAAGAGCTCTTCTTTCAAACAAGACTTGAATACATACTAATAAACAGGAAAAGGATCGATTGCGGTTAGGTAATTTATCTCGAATGAATTTAGATAAAGGACAAATATATTTTGTAAGATTGTGACACTCACTTTTAAATATTTGTGCATATTATCAAATAAGCTAGCTCCAAACTGTTAGCATAAACCTTTGGACATTGCTGATGTCACCTCGAGTTATTTAACCAGCAAAATATAGATAGATCTCAGGTTTCAGTGTCTGTTGGGGTTTGATTTGTTTAAATCTGAAATTATAGAATTTATCACCATGGATTTTATAATTAGTTCGGTGATTATATTGACAAATATAATAGAAATTTGATATTAAAGACTAAAATACACATTTAGGAAATGAGATAATGGCGAAACTCTCTTTAGGGCTAGATGCCAGCACACAGAGCTTATCTGCTGTAATAGTGGATATTGAAAACGGTGATAAATCTTTTGAGCATTCTCTAGACTATAGAAGAGATAGCAGATTAAACAATTTTGGGATTCGTTCGGATTATATTATTCCACCTCGAGTGGAAGGTGAAGCCGATCAACCTCCAGGAATGTTTTGGGCAGCTCTTGATGCCATGTTTAATGATATACGTACAGCTGGAGTGTCATTGGCAGATATTGTAGTCATTAATAATTCTGGACAACAACATGGACATGTTTACTTAAACAGGTCAGCAGAAAACCTTTTCCTTCAACTAAGGCAACAAGGAAGCGGAGAAAAAGATCTTCTAAGTCTTCTTGAAGGAAGCCTTTCGTATCTGTCGGCACCTATCTGGATGACCTCGAACACGGTGGGTCAAACAGAGTATGTTAGGACAGCAGTAGGTGGAAAAGAAAATATGATTCGACTCTCTGGTTCGGATGCACCTCTAAGGTTTACCGGCACAGTTATCAGAAGAGTTGCTGAGCAGTTCCCTGCCACATACATGGTAACAGAAAATATCCAATTAATCAGCAGTTTGATTCCAGCTATACTGACGGGAAATTCAAAAGTTCCTATTGATTATGGCAATGCATGTGGAATGTCGCTGATGGATTACTGCAATAGGACATGGTCTGTTGAACTGATTGACGCTACTGCTCAAGGGTTGCCAGGAGGTTACACTGCTTTTAGTAAGAAACTTCCCGATTTGGTTTCCCCGAATACTATCGTTGGAAACATCGCTCTCTATTTTGTAGAAAAGTATGGATTATCGCCTAATTGCAAGGTTGTTGCTGGTTCGGGAGATAATCCGCAGGCTAAGGTTTTGGTAGCTGGAGATCTGCTGAGTTTGGGTACTAGTTTCGTCAACATGGTATCCACTGACGGAGAAACATTCGACATGAAAGGATTAGCTAACGGTATGTATGATGGGGTTAACAGACCTTTTATGTTCGGATGTAGAACTAACGGTGCAATGGTCTGGGATGAGGTTAGAGCACTTCATAATTTGAGTAAAGAAGATTATGATCCGGCAGAAAAAGCATTACAACGAATTGCCCCTGGATCGTCTGTTTTGTTCTGGCAACCGAAAAACGAGTCCTTCCCATCCTCAGGCAGTTTTGACCTGACTCGTATTACCCACCCAGAGCCGACACTCGAATCCGATTACAGTGGTATTATTGATAGTAGCCTGGCTGCTGTGTATATACACTCGGAAGCTTTCACCACAACCAGTCAAGAATTATTATATGTTACCGGTGGGGCAACTGATAGTCCTGAAATTATGGGCCGTACAGCTGCAATATGGAATCGTAAAGTTGTACCGATTGAAAAGGGAGGGCCAGCTTTGGGTGCTGCTGTGGCAGGAGCCTATGCGGCATGTGAATCTGAGAACTTGTCATTCGATGTAGAACAGTTTAGTCAGAAAGTTCTGAAAAGGGGGAAGTCAATTGCACCTAACCCTGCGGAAGTGGCAGCATATCATAATCCTAGCGGTTACTTGGAGCAGTTCAGAACAGAGGAAGCAAAAATTATTTCCCAACACCCTATCGAATAAAACCTTAGATTTACTCTCAAAGTAGCTTCAGGTTTTCAGTTGGAGTTTGTTTTTCTTAAGCCATTGCTTAGGACTCATGTTTAAAATCTTTTCCCCGGGGCATTTCGTTAGGATTAGTTCTTGAGAACTGAAAACGGATCAACCTAAGATTATAATTTTACACCTAAATCTTTAGCCACTGTGCAAATTTCCTCCCAAGTTTCATCTTCTACCGGAATGCCCTTTTTTAATCGATGTGTCCGTGTCTTATAGGACCGTTCTCCAGGAACCATTACTTCATCAAATCCGGGGGCTGGTGTGGCTGATTTTACGTAATTGATGAATTGTCCTACTTCAGCTTTGAATTCTTCAAGTGGTTTGAACGCTTCAATCCGGATCGCCTGCACAAATAGTGCGTTCCCTGATACGTCAGTGTTCATCCGAGAACACCCGGCAGGTGACAACGCACCGGATAGAATATCCAGCACAATTGCTAGCCCAAACCCTTTGTGTCCAACCGTTCCACCAAAAGGTTGTAGAGCACCTCTTGGATCGGTTACATATACAGTTGGATCTGTTGTTGGTGTACCCTCTGCATCTGATAGCCATTCTTTGGGAATTTGCTCTCCCCGTTCCAACGCCAATCGAACCTTGCCACCAGCGGCAACAGCTGTTGTTAAATCCAACACAACAGGAAATTCGTGGTCAGAAGGAAAAGCCACTGCCAAACAGTTAGGTGGTAGAATACGCCCAATTCCACCCCATGGAGACATGGACAAATCCCCTCCGTGGCCGTTATTACTCACCATGCCTACCATACCTTGGCTGGTTGCCATGGGAAGGTACCCTCCTAACCGACCAACGTGGTTGCATTGATAAACAGTTACTATCCCTACAGAGGCCTCTTGAGATTTTTGAATGGCGATTTTCATAGCTTCCATTGCGGTAACGTGCCCAAACCCCCAATTACCATTCAATACCGCTGTAGCAGGAGTCTCCATTTCAATCTCTATCTTTGCCTTTGGTATGATTTTACCTGTGTGTATACCAGCAACATACTGCAACAATCGACGTACTCCATGAGAGTCATGTCCGTCCAAGCTGGATCCAATCAATAAATCTACTACTGTCGTCGCTTCCTCAGGACTTGCGCCCAATTGTTGATATAATTCCTGACCGATACGCGTTAACTCTTCCATAGAAATAATCGGCATTTTATTCTCCATCAGATAACTATAAATTCACAGGTTAATACTGTTTCCCGTACATCCACTAAAATCTCGTTCTCAAGTGTACTACCAGTAACTAGGTCAATCAAGCAGTGGGGTTGGAAATCAGCCAATGACAGTCGTGTGAAGCGGCTTAACCGATGCTACAGTTCACTAATCGAAATAGCGGCATTCAGAATTCTCTCCATAAGCGAACTGAAATTCGCCAAGGCTCATTGGACTAAGTATGGTAGCAGAATTATACCTATTATGACGTGTGTGAAGAAATGATATTTGCATTTCCTGAGAACCAAATTATTGAGGAACAATTTTTTTCGAATGAGGTGCATATTAAAAAGCTAGTAATAATCAGGTATCTCAGAACCATTGTAGCATGATTCGTGGAACTGTTAGATATGAAATTGAAATCTAATACTGAGGATGATACTGTATTCTTAATTCGAGTTTTGGGGTTTTAATAACCATATGCAGATTAATAAATCATAGAAGTATTTTTCTCATAGTTTAGGTGTAAAAAAAATGAATTTCGACAGAAGAAACTATCCACCAACTCATGGAATCCGAGTTCCTGCTGAAGAAATGAAGCAGTTGGCAGTTAATCTTTTTACAAAGGTAAGTATGTCGGCCGAAAATGCTAGGGTGATGGCAGATTTATTAGTTCAAACAGACTTACATTGTGTCTTCAGCCATGGTACTAAGCAAATAGCCGATTACATCGGTATGATCCGCGACGGAAGGGTAAATCCTCAACCCAAGATTGAGGTGGTGTCTGAGTCCAAATCGGCCTTGGTGATTGATGGTGACGGTGGTATGGGACATTTACCTTGTTATTTTGGAACCCACCAAGTAATTTCTAAGGCCAAAGATAACGGTTGTGCAACATTGACAACCCACAACCATTATCATTTTGGTGCAGCTGGCAAGTACACCCGGATAGCTTTAGCACATGATTGCATTAGTATCGCCATCTCTTCCCATCGTATTTCATTTGGTCGTGAAGATCTCGTGTCTGGGTCTACACCAGGATCCCCAATTAGTATAGCTATCCCCTCAGGTGATCAACCGCCACTAGTACTAGACATGGGAGGCGTTCTGTCGTATAACCTTACACTTTTTGAACAGTACCCTTCTGCTATCTTTAAGAGTATGGGATTAGGAGCAGTTATGCAATCACTAGGGGGGATCTTGGCAGGTATCTACAAGCCGGAGTTTCAGAAACCCAAGTCTCTTTGGGAATCGAACCAAGGCGCGTTCATTGCCATCTTTGATGTCAATCACTTTATGCCAGTATCCGAACTCAAAAAGGAAATGGACCGTTACATCAATGAAGCACGTAGTATGAAACCTCTGCCGAATATGGATCAGGCGGAACTTGCTGGTGGCTTGGAATGGCAGTGGGCTTTAGAGAACAGACAGTCGGGTATTCCTCTTAGCTCTGAACATCAGGAGATTTTGGAAACCGTTGCCACTGAATTGGCAGTTGATGTGCCATTCAACCGGTATCAGCATACCCAGTTCTAAAAAGCCGATTACAGTTTTTATACAATTTTGATCCTTTATACTGTAATATCTGTATACAATTAACTGGGTTCGATTAGTTTTCCAACTTGGGGAACTAAAAAAAGGTGGTAAAAATGTCTGTTGGAACAAAGCTGAATTTTGGTGTTCTTCTTTTTTTTATTGCTTTAATGACGACAACTATTGCTTTAGCAGCTGCACCGAAAGGACTCGTCGGCCATTGGCATCTCGATGAAGGCACAGGAAAAATCGCTAAGGATTCGTCCACTGAGAAAAATGATGGTGAACTTTGGGCAGGTGCCAAATGGGTCAAAGAAGGTGTCGATAAAGGTGGAAACTTTACGGGTAAGGGCTTGGCGTTCAAACCTCCATCCGGATTAAAAATACCTGCACAGGGGGTAGACAGTCTGGAACAGGTTACAGCAGGAATTACACTCTCTGCCTGGATCAAAATTTTGGGACCACCTACTGAGGATCAGGGAAACATCGTTGCCAAACCTGGTTCTTACTATCTTGTCTATCGAGAAGGAAAACTTGGTATGTACCTTTACGGTCCTTCAGACGATGGTGGACTTGGATACAAGACTGGAAAAACGAAATTGCCGCTGAATAAGTGGATGCATGTGGCTCTTACCTATGATCAGAAGAAAATCTTTCTCTATCTAGATGGTAAAGTGGATTTCAGCACCTCAGCAAAAGAAGCCATTAAAACACGAAACAACGAAGCATTTGTTGGTATCGGTGTGGAACGAAAAAAGAGCCGACTTTTTCATGGTATGATTGATGAAGTGATGATATACGCTAATGTGGGACTGAGCCAAGAAGAGATTCAAGACAAACTCATCGACCAAGTGCTTTCGGTTGACCCGAGTGATAAATTGGCAGTTGGTTGGGCGGCCATTAAAGCCGAACGGTAAAACCACTATCTGATTGATTATTATTACTATAGGCAGTTTAATAGCAATCTGCAACTTATCAGAGCAAGCATTGACCAATCTCCAGCCAGAATCCGTCGCCAGCAAGCCAATTCATAGAATATCTGCCTTATTTTATTAGAGAAATAACATTTTTCACTAAAAGTCTACTGCTTTTGGCTGCTTGTTTTGAGTCTATTAATTCAAAGGCAAATGACGTCAGGCGATGGCATTGAGCACCACTCCTTCATCAAACACGATTGTTCGTCGTGGACTGACAATACGATCGGTTCTTCTTACCTTTTTTTTGATTCCGCTTAACAGCTTTTGGCTCCTCCAACAGGAAACAGTACATTACACTTTTCCAACGTGGCTGGCACCAATCTCAAACGTTATTTTTATTGTTGTGGGATTGATGCTAATCAACAAAATTTGGGGGAAACTGTCTGGGTGCGTATTCTTAGATCAGTCGGAATTCCTAATTGTCTATTTTCTCCTTTCCGTTAGCTCCTGTATTTGTTCCGACAAAATTGGTCACCATCTGGTCGAATTCATGGTACATACCCAATGGTTTGCAGACCAAGAAAATGAATGGATGCAGTTGTTTGGAAACTACCTGCCGCGCTGGGCTTTGGTCAACGACCAGAAGGCAATCCGATTTTATTACGAAGGTGGAACGACAGTCTATCAGTTAGATATCCTTCGCGCCTGGATTACACCAATGCTACTTTGGGTTGGGTTCCTTGTCATCATCATGTTTGTACTTTTATGTTTGAATACCTTTTTGCGGCAACAGTGGGTAGAGAAGGAAAAACTGACCTATCCTGTGATTCAACTACCATTGCAGATGACAAATCCAAAAATGATGTTTTTCCGAAATAGATTCATGTGGATAGGATTTGGAATAGCTGCTTTCATTAGTCTTGCTAATGGCTTGCATTCTCTCTACCCCCAATTTCCTTTCATCCCTGTTAAACGCCGCAGTTTTGGCTATCTTTTTACCAGTCGCCCATGGAACGCAATGGGAGATATTCGCTTGTCTTTTTATCCGTTTTTAGTTGGATTGACATTTTTAGTACCATTGGATGTCTTATTATCCGGGTGGGTATTTTATTTGGGGTACAAGGTACAACTTATCATCAAAGCATTAGCAGGTTGGCATCATTTCCCCTCTTATGACCATCAATCATTTGGTGCATATTTCGCTATTGCCTTATTCACTATTTGGCTAGGCCGACACCAATTTTTATTGATATTTCGACGTGGATTTGGGTTTGGTGATAACAAAAAACATCTGGAAGAATCAAGCGAAATGATAGGGTATCAATTTGCTTTTTGGGGAATGGTAGCTGGCTTGGCAGGCTTAGTGTTTTTTTCTCATGAATTAGGTATGTCGATTTGGGTTGCTGTTATCTATTTTTTGATTTACCTTGTTTTGGCAATGGTGGTCGCTAGACTGAGGGCTGAAATGGGATCACTTGTTCACGATTTTGCGGCAATCGATCCAGATCATTTTTTGACAACGGTATTGGGTACTAGCCGACTTAGAGCTACTGACTTAACAGGTTTCACTATCTATGGTTTCTTCAACCAAGCTTATATGAGCCATCCCATGCCACATCTCCTCGAAGGATTAAAAATTGCCGAACGAACTTGCATTTCTACCAAGCGAATTCCAGTTGCGGTTTTACTGGTTACAGGCGTTGCAACGCTAACGACGTTTTGGCTGATGATGCACCAATATTACTCCATTGGTGCATCATCAGGGTACTTTGGGCCTTTCCCCGGTGGAATGGTAGCTTACCTCTACCGACGCTTGCAACATTGGCTTACTTATCCAGTACCACCTGATTATATGGGAATAGGGTATATGGCTGGAGGATTCTTTTTGGGAAGCTTGATTTATTGGATGAGAATGCGTTTTATCTGGTGGCCATTTCACCCACTGGGGTATGCAATGGCTAATAGCTGGGCTATGAACAATTTTTGGTCGTGCTTATTTATTGCCTTTGTTGTTAAGTGGATTATCTTGCGATTTATTGGACTTGGTGCTTACCGCAAAGCCTTGCCATTTTTTCTAGGATTAGCATTCGGAGATTTTATAATCGGTAGCATATGGAGTTTGATAGGAATTACACTTGGCATCCAAACTTATGAGTTCTGGCCTTGATGAATGTGCTCCTTTGGTACAAAGAATTTTCACTTTGGTTCCATTTAACGCGTGTTCATTGGTTGAATAGAAGGTTCCTATGTTTCTATGTCGTGACTTTTGGCTTGACGGTTTTTTGAGGAAATTATATAGTTTTTCAAAACTTATGTTATTCCGAAATCATAAATAATGATGCTGATCAAAAGACCTTTCAAGCTAATGAACTTGAACTTATAACGGCTGCCTACTTTCTCGGCAACTAAATAATTAGGAGGATCAAATGCATGTTGGGACACAACAATTTAACACGTCAGATGCTGATCTGGAGTATCTAGTTAGACATGGAGTCTTCAATAAAAATGAGAACTTTATTGCTTTTCATCGAGAGTATGGGTGGGATGTCGAGGAACTAGTGCAGAAGAAAAAGAAGTGTTCCGAATTCGGCGTCGATATGGAAATGATTGCCCTACCTATTGCTCAACTGAATGTCAACGGTGGTGCCGTACCTAATTATATGCTTGGTAATTACGATGAAGGTGATCAAGAAATTGAATTGGTTCGCAACATGGTTCGGCAGGCAGCTGAAGCAGGTATACCAGCGATTAAATACTTTCTCTGTGAAATGGAAAACCAACGGACGGAAAGTAAACCGCCTGGACGGGGCGGATCAACCTACAGCACCTGGGATTTAGAAGAAGCCAAGGATCGAGAACCGAGATACGAGGAGCCTGTTGGTGCTGAAACTAACTGGGAACGAATCACCTACTTTCTTGAACGGGTCATTCCTGTAGCCACCGAATGCAAAGTCAGAATGGCTTGCCATCCCTGCGACCCATGGCTGCCTGCTGGCTACCGCAATGTTGATAGGGTCCTTGGAGGGGCCGATGGATTCAAGAAATTCATAGAGATCTGCCCCAGTCCATACCACGGTGTGAACTTGTGTTTGGGATGTATGGCGGAGAGTTCAGATGATCCTGCGGCAGAAGTTCCTGAGATTATCAAATATTTTGGATCAAGAAAGAAGATTTTTCTCTGTCATTTCAGGAATATTATTGGTGGAAAGAACAAATTTCAAGAAGTTTGGCCTGACGAAGGTGTTATGAACATGCACCGGAATATGCAAGCACTCAAGGAAGTGGGATATGAACATATGGTCGTTCCCGACCACGCGCCCGGCCATAAGGATCCAGAGAGTGGACGCCAAGCATTTGCCTATGAGTTTGGTTACATTACAGCCATGATTCAAGCTGTAACAGATCATAATGGGTCGGTGTAATAACCACTAAGCTCATTACCTACTTCGGAATATGTTTATCAATAACAAACGCTGAGTATTGATTATCTTCCTTAATTTCGTCGGTAGATTTGATCTGTCATGGTTCGGCGAAAAAATCAGTTGGAGGACAACCAATTGGCAATGGAGAAATGGGGATGCTCGTTCGGACCACGTGAAAGGTTATCCACTTCTAAACCAACCGTAAGGATCATGCTGGTCATCAAGCAGAACCAACCGATTCTTGCAGAGGATGTGTAAGTCTAGCCCTTGATCTTGGTAGAGCCCCCATTGTTCCAAGAGTTTTTTGAACGACGGTCTCTCCCCCTACAATACAGAAGTTTCAATTGATGGTGATGGGATCAGTGTTCGGTGGCTTTATGTTGACTTGGTTGTATGTTAATGTCATTTCTGATAGAATTCATGCATTTGTTGGCTACTATTTGGCATGATGAAAAGAAAAATTAAAGTTATCTGAAGTCTTCTAGAATATAAGGTCATTGGAACTTTGAAGTAGAGCGAAATTCGTTTTTCAGAAATAGAAACACAATGGAGAGGAACATAATGGAAAACCAAATTCAAGATGAAATGAATCTGACTCGACTTTTCATTCGTCGGTGTAAGCAAAGAGGTCGCCAGTCTAAAATTGCCGATTCTATGGGAATGGAATTGAGTGGCTATAAACTATTGGCTGGCGCGCTTATCATGCGCAAACTGTTGCGTCAACATGTGCTTGATACTGATGAAGAATGTGTTGGGGTTCTGTTACCCCCGACTGTACCATCGGTTGTTGTTAATCTTGCATTAACTTTGGATCGTCGCTCTGCTATTAACCTAAATTATACTGTTACCTCCGAAGTTTTGAATGCTTGCTTAAAACAATGTCATATCAAACATGTTATTACTAGCCGTAAGGCTTTGGAAAAATTCGATCTAAATCTGGAGGCTGAGATTGTTTACTTAGAAGATTTTCGCGAAAATCCTTCTCTCAAGGCAGGTTTGTTCAATAAGCTATCAGCATTATTCTCAGCTTGTGTTACACCTGCAGGAGTACTAGAACGTAACCTGGGATTACATGAAGTTAAGGGAGAGGATCTATTGACTATTATTTTCACCTCTGGTTCAACTGGTATTCCCAAAGGAGTGATGCTGACCCATACTAATATTAGTTCAAATATCAAGGCTATTGACCAGATTGTTAAACTGGAGCATGAGGATGTCATGATCGGCATCTTGCCTTTTTTTCACTCATTTGGATTTACCGCTACTCTCTGGGCTACAATGGCATTAGACATCAAAGCCGCTTATCATTTTAGTCCTTTGGAAGGTAAGCAAATTGGCAAGCTTTGCCAGCGACACAAAGGAACGATGCTTTTAGCTACTCCGACATTTCTGCGTGGATTTCTGCGCCGCTGCAGTCCAGAAGAATTTGCATCAGTTGATATAGCCATAACCGGTGCTGAAAAATTGCCAAAGGATTTGGCTGATGCTTTTGAGGAAAAATTTAATATACGACCGGTTGAAGGGTATGGCGCTACGGAATTATCACCGTTAGTCTCGGTTAACGTTCCACCAAGTCGTTCTTCAGGTGATTCCCAGATCGACTTGAAAGAGGGAACGGTTGGTCTGCCAATTCCTGAAGTCACTGCCAAGATTACCGATTTGGATACTAACGAGGAACTTGGAACTAATGCCTCTGGTATGTTGTGGATTAAAGGTCCTAATGTGATGAAAGGCTATTATGGACGTCAAGACTTAACTGATGAGGTAATTGTGGACGGTTGGTATCGCACTGGTGATGTTGCCGAAATAGATGATGATGGTTTCATTCGAATTACTGGGCGTGTAAGTCGGTTTTCTAAAATCGGTGGTGAAATGGTACCTCATGTTCAAATTGAAGAAATGCTCAACGAAATCATCGAGGCTGCGGATGAGGATGTTCTTATGGCAGCTGTAACGGCTATCCCCGATGAGAAAAGAGGTGAACGGTTAATCGTTATCCATAGACCGTTGCAACAATCTCCAAACGAACTGCGGGAAAAATTATCAGATGAGAAAGGTCTACCGAATATTTTTATTCCATCAGCAGATAGTTTTTACGAGACCGAAGAACTGCCATTATTAGGGACGGGGAAACTTGACCTAAAAGGAATTAAGGATATGGCTATGCATCAATTTGGTCCGAGTGATAC
>Ga0208406_1000596_pt1 | contig 14622 bp, 18 predicted proteins | sample ETNtaG_15_FD_185769 | JGI IMG/M metagenome (GOLD analysis project Ga0208406, IMG submission 185769) | Marine microbial and viral communities from oxygen minimum zone, Eastern Pacific Ocean - ETNP201302PF89A (SPAdes) (version 2) | ecosystem: Environmental > Aquatic > Marine > Oceanic ...
GTTTTGCAAGAACTTCCCTAGCTAGTCGAATTGCCTCGGTTTGTTGATTCGCATCGGTCGGATCGTTCCAAACTCTACGAGAATAATCTAAACCAAATCTATTCTTGTAAAATGCTTTGGAACATTCGAGAAACGATGCGAAAGCAACTTCCTGATCTTGAAGCTTTTTGATATTATCAGCATCTTGAGCGATAGCTGTATCTTCAACTTCTTGACCTTTAAAGGATCGAATTCTGCTGTTCAATCTTGGTACGATTGTTGCGATTAATTTCTTCGCACCATTTTGAGCAACTTCCGCCCCTCTAATCATATTTTCAATACTACCTTTCTCAATAGTATATGTATCAGGGCTTGGGTTGTTAGCAGACAGTTCATAACCAGCAAAGTGATCGGCAACGATTGTCAATGCTTTCGTTAGCTTTTCCATTAGTGTACCTCCTTTCATAGTTAGTAATTTACTTGTGCTTATGGTTTAGCAAATTGATGGGTTTGAATTACAAGGGCGGGGAGGAGTCCTCGGGAGGGGACCCGCAGCACGAAGCATGAGTGATGGCATGCCCCTTGTAATATCAACACCCAAATTTGCTATAAGCACAATAGTAAATTACGCTATGGAAAGGAGGTGGTTACACTAGATGGGAAAGTAGTACGAAGCATTACAATCTTGCCGATTGGTTCTGGTTATAGAACTGGTCTGAGTAGCTTGACACAAGCCCTAGATATCATATACTATTTCTCGGAGAAATGTACCGTATGGGAATATATGATAGAGGGAAATAGGAAGTTACCAAAATGGGCAACCAGAAATTAGCAACAATCGCCACTAAGATCAACAGCAGAATTTCCTCGAAAGCAAAGAAGTTGGTAGATACGCTTGTATCCGAGGGCTGTACTATCACAAAAGCTTCGAAGATGGCAGGATACCGAGGTAATTCAGCTAGGGTAAGTGCGAGCAAAATGCTACGAAAACCCGAAGTGCAAACGTATATGGCTCAAGAGGTGCAACGTGCATTCGGGCTTTCTTCGGCTCGCGCTGGTGTAAAGCTACTTGCCCTTTCTCAGGGTGCGAGGAGTGAGTACGTTCAGCTTGAAGCATCCAACTCTATCCTAGACAGAGCCGGATTCAAGGCACCTGAGAAACACCAACACCTTGTTGCTGGCGATTTCCACATCAACATCGACCTGACATAGTACCGTCAGGGATTGGAGCGACATAGGGCAAGTGCTTTACGTTACCCTACGGGGTTTAAAAACTGGGCGATGCGACTGCGAGGTCCTCCTCCCCACGCAATATAACTCTTCAAGGTTCGTTCTAATTATGTTATAGATTATCGTGAACTACTTTGTCCGAATATGGAAGCTGGGCGATATGGATTTGCTGAGAGAAGCAAACGTGGAAGCCGAAGATGAAAAGGAACTTCTGAAAAAAATTTGGGTTAAGAAAGGTTCAGCAAGGGCAACCTATGAAATTAGAGATAAGGATTATAAACCTACTGGGAAATATACAACAGTCCTTGGAACACAAATGGAAGTGAGAAAATAATATGAGAAAAGTACCTATAGCAGACACGCCTGAGGGACATAACAATTCAAGGAGGAACTATGAAGAGTCAAGAAAGATCAGAAAAAAAAGCTGGCAAGAGCAGCAAGTCTTTGAGTCCATTACAAATAATGATGAATCGGAACAAGATCAAAGCGAAGCAGATGGTGGCTAACGAACAGAAAGAAAAAGATGACAGGCAGAAAAAAGCAATCGAGCAATACAAAGAAATAAAAATCCAAAAAGGTCATAGCGAAGAAGAAGCCGAAAGGATGGCGAAAGACCAAATACTAAACCAATGGGAAGTTTAAAGGAATAGCAATGTACGATAAAAAATTGGAACGTAATATAATATTGATTCTTGCTGTTATATTAATTGTTATAGGTTTGTCTGGTTGCTCATATCCTTACGCACCACTAGGCAGCAACTAATAGCGATGACTCATTTGGAAGAAAAGCTTAAGAAGCAACTTCGAGAAGCTAAGGGAGAACTATCCATGCGTAGACCGCTAGATACCATGGATGAAATTGCTTACAAAGAATTAGAAAAAGAGAATGGTGATTTAAGAACTTCAATAGGTCATAGGATAGAACGAGTGGAGGAATTAAATGCTATCACTAGAGAACATCAAAGTAAAATTGAAATTTTAAAGAAAGAGATAGATTTACTCAGGGATCAAGCCCAAATAGATAAATTAGAATCAGACAAAGTTTATTCCACAAATACAACATTAATTCAAAACATTAAGACTCTACAGGATGTTGAAAAGGAACATAAGAAGTATGTTGGAAATTTATTAAAAGAATTAGATTCTAAAGATGAAAAGATTCAAGCCCTCCTAAGTAAAGATCAACTTAAGTTAAGAAAACTAGGAATCTTTTGAACATCTTTACCAAGTACTCCATAGATGAAATAAAGCTATTGAGAACAGTAGTAAAGAATGTACATTTGAAACATTATCCTAAGGACAAGAAAACAGATAAGGAGGCAGATAGGATACTAGAAACAATTACTCCTGAAACATTGGAGAAGTTGCACAAGCTAGCAGTCGATTATGGGATCACTAACTTATAAGCCCAATGGAGAAATCCTAAAAAAATTTTTAAAAGATCATAGTTTCTTTAGAGGACTAAGAGGTCCAGTAGGAAGTGGTAAGTCGGTAGCGTGTTGCATAGAAATTATAAGACGAGCTTTAATTCAAAAGCCAGCCCTTGATGGTAAACGTAAATCAAGATGGGCGGTTATTCGTAATACCAATCCTCAATTAAAAACAACAACAATTAAAACTTGGCTAGACTGGTTTCCTGAAAATGAATGGGGAACTTTTATTTGGTCTGTCCCTTATACTCATAAGATAGCAAAAGGGGATTTAGAACTCGAAGTTATTTTTCTAGCCCTTGATAGACCTGAAGATGTAAAAAAATTACTCTCTCTCGAACTGACAGGGGTATGGATTAATGAAGCACGAGAAATTCCTAAATCAATTATTGATGCGTGTTCAATGCGGGTAGGGCGTTATCCCAGTATGAGAGATGGTGGTGCATCTTGGTATGGTGTGATATGTGATACCAATCCTCCTGATACAGATCATTGGTGGTCTATCTTAGCAGGAGAAACTATTATTCCTGATTACATTACTAAGCAAGAAGCTAAGATGTTAATTAAACCTGACAACTGGAAATTCTTTAATCAACCTCCTGCGATGTTAGAAGAAAGAAATTCATCAAAAGAAATTGAGGGGTATGGTCTTAATAAAGATGCTGAGAATCAAAAGAACTTAACTCCCAACTACTATAAGAATATTGTAAGAGGTAAGACAAAATCTTGGATTGATGTTTATGTTTTAAATAAACTAGGACAAATTGAAGATGGTAAACCTGTTTATGAATCCTTTAGATCAGATGTTCACGTTGCCAAAGGAGATGTCGCAGTAGCCGATGGTGTTCCTATTTTTATAGGAATGGACTTTGGTTTAACACCAGCTTGTATTTTTGCACAAAGAATTAGAGGAAGATGGGTTGTGATTGATGAATTAGTTGCTGAAGATATGGGGATTGTAAACTTTTCTGTAATACTTAAACAACATATGTCAACCTTTTTACCAAGGGAATTTTATATATATGGCGATCCTGCGGGGGATCATAGAGTACAAACAGATGAAAGTACACCTTTTCAAATCCTTAGAGGTAAAGGAATTTCTGCTCGACCTGCTCCCTCAAATGATGTAACACTTAGATTGGAATCAGTTAATTCTGTTTTATCAAGAATGATAGATGGGGAAAGTGGATTATTAATTGATCCCAAATGTAATAACTTAATTAGAGGATTTAGCGGTGGTTATCACTATAGAAGACTTCAGGTATCAGGAGAACGATATGATGAAAAGCCAAATAAAAATAGGTTCTCCCATATTCACGATGCTCTCCAATATTTATTATTGGGTGCAGGAGAGGGTAGGTCTTTGACATTAGGCAAAAAATTTAATAAACCTATTGTAGCAAAAAGAAATTATAATGTATTTGATGTTAAACCAAAATCAGTTTACGAAAGGAGAAGATAGATGTGCGTAGGTCCATTTAAACCAGACATTCCTGCTCCTCCACCACCACCACCTGAAGCGGAATCGGTAAGACAACAACGAGAAAGACTCCGTAAACAGCAACAAGCTGAAAGAACAAAAACTAAGCAACAACAATATGAAGATAGAGTTGCGGCTTACACAGGTAGAAAAGGTAGACGATCACTTTTGACTGGTAGAAGAGGCGGAGAAGGTTTTGAAATTGCAGGTAATATGAAAAGCAGCTCAACCTTAGGAGCATAATAAATGGTAGTAGAAGTAAAACCACAGGCATCAGCTTCAACAACTGAGAGTCCAGTAAAACAATTACTAAATCGGTATAACCACGCTAAATCCATTAAGGATATGTGGCTTCCCGTATTTGAAGAATGTTATGAGTTTGCTCTACCTCAACGTGAAAGTTTCTTTTCAGAATCTATTGGTAGAAGAAGAACCGATAGAATCTTTGATGAAACTGCAGTAGTTGGTGTACAAGAATTCGCCTCTAGGTTACAAGCAGGTATAGTTCCTAACTATGCAAGATGGGCAGATTTTGTTGCAGGATCAGAAATTCCAAAAGATCAACGAAGAGAAGTTAATTTAGCTTTAGATGAAACAACAGAATATGTTTTTGAAATATTACAAAATTCAAATTTCTCACAAGAGGTTCACGAAACCTTTTTAGATATAGCAGTAGGTACTGGATGTCTTCTTGTTGAAGAGGGCGATGCAGTTCAACCTATTAAGTTCAAAGCAATCCCATTACCTCAAGTCATTTTAGATTCAGGACACGATGATAAGATAGATCACGTTTACCGTAAGCGAATGATTCGTTTCAAAGAATTATTAATTGCTTATCCTAATGGAACACTCTCAGAAACAATGGCGATGGATACTGAAAAGAATCCTGATGCTGAATGTGAAATTGTCGAGATAGTTTATAAAAATTATTACAATACCAAACAAGAAGAATATAAATTTTGTGTTATTGCTCCAATGTATGAACACAAGATAAGTGAAAATACTTTCAAAGGATTAGGTTCTAATCCATACATTGTTTATCGTTGGTCCAAAGTTGCAGGCGAAGTATACGGAAGAGGACCATTACAATTAGCGATGCCAGCAGTTAAAACTTCTAACTTAGTTATAGAGTTAATTCTTGAAAATGCACAAATGGCAATCTCAGGAATGTATCAAGTAGAAGATGATGGTGTAATTAATGTCGATAATATTTCCTTAATTCCCGGGACTATCATTCCGAAAGCGGCTGGCTCTTCAGGACTACAAGCAATCGCACCAGCAGGAAACTTTAATGTATCTGATTTAGTTCTTAGAGATATGAGAACAAATATTAAAAAAGCTTTATACAATGAAATGTTAGGAGTGCCGAATGAAAAAACTCCTATGTCTGCAACAGAAGTCGCAGAAAGAATGGCTGACCTTTCAAGACAAATTGGTTCAGCATTCGGAAGACTACAAGCAGAATTAGTTAATCCAGTTTTACAAAGAGTAGTTTATATTCTTAAGAAACAAGGTAGAATTAAAATTCCAGTTATTAATGGTAGAGAAATAAAAATTAAATCTTCTTCTCCATTAGCACAAGCACAACATCAACAAGATGTGGCAACAGTTGATAGATTCTTAGGAATGGTTCAAGCTAGAGTTGGTCCACAGTTATTAAATATTTTAGTCAAGCAAGATGAAGTTGCTAAATATGTTGCTAAGAAATTAGGTGTCCCTGAAGAATTAATTAGATCACCAGAAGAAATGCAGATTGCCGCAGGACAAATGCAACAAATGATGCAACAAGCTCAAGGAGCTGTCGGTGGGGCAGAACAAGCTAATGGAAGCCAAATGGAAACACCACCAACACAAGAAGCAGAACCAATACAAGAAGCAGAACCAGCAATATAGATGATGCCATATGAAAATATATGTACAAATCTATTCTAGTTATTTCTGATCTTCATATTCCGTATCATCACAAAGATAGTTTCGAGTTTCTAAAAGAAATCAAAAAAGAATTTAAACCTGACTTCATCGTTAATATTGGCGATTCGTTAGACTTTCACGCAATCAATATGCACACACACGATCCTGATTTATTTTCAGCAGGGTATGAATTAAAAGCATCTAAAAAATATATTAAAGAATTAGAATCTATTTTTCCTAAAGTAGTTGAAGTAGATTCAAATCATTCAAGTTTAGTTTATAGAAGAGCATTAAAATTTGGAATGAGTAGATCATTCTTAAAAGACTATGCTGAATTTCTTGGAACAAAGAAATGGAAATGGGTAGATGATTTAACTTTAGATTTACCTAATAAACAAAGATGTTTTTTTACTCATGGAAGATCAGCAGATATTTTAAAAGTATCTCAGACAATGGGAATGTCGGCAGTTCAAGGACACTATCATACAAAGTTTCTTATAAGCTACTGGGCTAATCCTGATAATTTATTCTTTGCTATGAATGTGGGATGTTTTATAAATCAAAAATCGCTAGCGTTTCATTACGCAAAGAATTTTCGCACACGCTTTGTCATTGGTTGTGGAATTATCTTGGATGGATTTCCAAGATTATTACCAATGGTTTTAAATAAGAAAGGTAATTGGATAGGTAAACTTAAATGATTATACAATGTAAAGATTATTTCTATAGTCTACTAGAAACTTATGGAGGTAAAATATCTTGCTGGGCTTGGAGTAAAAGATGGAAAGATAAAACAAAAGGTACAGGATATGCCTGATAAAATTAATCCAGCATATTATCAGGCAGGTAAATGTGAATGTGGCAGAACATTACAAACCTATGATTATGTAAAAGACTTACCTTATGCAGATGCAACTGCTATTAAATATATAACACGACATAGGGTAAAAGATGGTGCAACTGATATTAGAAAAGCAATATGGTTCTTAAAGGCGATCTTGAAAGATGAATATAAAAATGATAGTAACATAGGATGAAATCAGAACAACCCAAAACCCTAATAGGTTTGGATAATATGACACGCAGTCCTGATGAAGAAGAGAAACTTAATATGGTATTTCTCGCAACTTTTAATACACCATCTGGTAAAGAAGTCTTAGCATCACTAAGAAAAATTACCATTGAAGCTGTAGCAGGTGGAGAAGTAACAGATAATACTCTTCGACATTTAGAGGGACAAAGATATTTGTTTGGTTTAATTCAACGAAGAATTAATAAAGGATTAAGTCAAACTATAGTAAAGGATAGGAAAAAATAATGGCAGAAGAACAAGTGAAAGAACAACCAAAAGAAGAACCAAAGGAACAACCAAAGGAAGAACCTAAAGTTGAACCAAAAGAAGAAACGAAAACAGAACCAACTGTTCAAGAAGATACTAAAGTTATAGTAGAAAGACCTGAGTATATTCCTGAAAAATTTTGGAATAAAGATACTGGCGAACCTATTTTAGATGAACTAGGTAAGTCTTATAGTAATCTTGAAAAGTTTGTTGGTGGTAAAAAAGAAGAAATGAAGAAGACTGTTGTGGATGAATTACAAATTCAAGCACAACAAAATAGACCTGAAGAAATAAATAAATATGAATTACCTAAACTTCCTGAGGGAATAACCGAAGATATAGTTATAGCCAATCCGATTCACGACTGGTGGAGAACTTATTGTTGGAATAATTCTCAGAACCAAGAGCAATTTCAAGAGGGTGTCAATAAATATGTTGATATGTATTTGGGTAGTCAACCTAATATGGATGATGAAAAAAAGAAGTTAGGAGAGAATGCTGATGCAAGAGTTAATGCAGTTAATAATTGGGCATCTACATTCTTTAGTCAAGAACAATATGATTCGATTGCTGGAAGTCTTGGCAAATCAGCCGATGGTATAGAAGCATTAGAAAAAGTTATTGATGCTACTAAACAAAATGTTTCACGTGCAAATCAAGTTAGCCAACCTGAAAGACCATTAACATTAGCAGACGTAAAAGGTATGATGAAAGATAAAAAATATTTCGATTCAAAGGATCGTGATCCAGCTTACGTCAAGAAAGTAGATGAGGCATTTCATAGACTTTATAGATCATAATGTTAATAGTCGAAAAGACTATACCCGATCATTGTTTTTCTTTAGCTCCCAATCTCAAGGCGATAGATCGGTATGAGATAGCAGTATTAGGGTATGATCCAATTCATGCCTTACTACTGCCATTTCGTTATGCAAGACCAAACACCTGTACTTATACAATTTTAACCAAACATACTAACGAAGTTGTTGCAATCTTTGGAGTTATACCTACAAAAACAAATCCTAAAGTTGGATATATTTGGTTCTTATCTTCAAATTTATTAGACAAATACTATCGTTATTTCCTAAGAGGAAACAAAAGATGGTTATCTTATATGGAAGAACACTATGAATATCTTTGTAATTATATCATAGCCGAACACACATTAAGCATTCGATGGTTAAAATGGCAGGGCTTTACTTTTTCAAAAGAAACACTTGTCAAAGGAGTAAAAATGTATTACTTCTATAAGAGATTGCATTGTGCAATCAAATTAGGTACGCAGCCCGTTTTGAGGGAAATCGGTCCATACTGGGCAACCGAATTAAGTCATCAAGGATAACTGTTTTTATTAACAATAACTGACAAGGAGAAAAGTTATGAGTACATCTATAACAACTGCTTTTATCAAACAGTTCGAAGCGGAAGTTCATATGGCATATCAACGTATGGGTTCTAAACTTCGTAACACGGTAAGACAGTTAAATAATGTTACTGGTAACCAAGCGAGATTCCAAAAAGTAGGAACTGGTACAGCTGTGTCTAAATCAAGACACGCACAGGTTCCAACTATGGATATATCGCACAGTACAGTTGATGTTACTTTAGCAGACTATTATGCGGCAGATTATGTCGACAAATTAGACGAACTAAAGACTAACATTGACGAAAGACAAGTACTTTCTCAGTCTGCTGCGGCAGCACTTGGAAGAAAAACAGACTCTCTAATCATAGATGTCTTAGACGCTGGAAGTAATTCGAACAACATATCTCACGGTTCAGCAGCTTTAACGCTTGCTAAATCTTTGACTGTTTACGAAGCTTTCGGCGGAGCAGATGTCCCTGATGATGGTGGTAGATACTTTGTAGTATCTCCTGCAGGATGGGCTGATCTATTAGGAATAGATCAATTCTCTCGTGCAGATTACATCGGAGAAGCTGGGCTTCCTTACGCTGGCGGTATGACTGCAAAAAGATGGTTGTCTTTCACTTGGTTTGTACATTCAGGACTTTCTATTTCTACAACTACTAGAGAATGCCACGCATTTCATAAAAGTGCGGTAGGTATTGCTAATGGTTCGGAAATTAGAACAGAAATAAATTACATTCCAGAAAAAGTCAGTAATCTTATCACATCTTATATGTCAATGGGTGCAACAATAATTGACGCTAATGGTGCGATTAAGGTTCAAATAACAGAATAGGAGAAAATTAAAATGGCATTTGCAATAGCAGACTTAAAAAAAGTAGCTGGTGGTGCAGTTGGAATTTGGCACTATTCTACTACTGACGCTACTGGTACATCATCAGGTCAAACAGGAGAAAGCGGTTATTTTACCAATGCTACTTCTGAATTGAAGCAAAACGATATTATAATTGTTGTTGCTTCTACTGGTGGTACTAGGACTGTTGATATTCACGTTGTAAATTCCGCAACTGCGGCTACAACGGTTACAACAATCATTGGTTAACATAAGACGTATAGGCGGGGTGCTTGCATTCCGCCTACACTTAAGATAAATAAATGAAATGGCTGATAGTAAATATGATATTTGTAGTAAAGCATTAGTTTTAGTAGGTGCTAATACCATTTCAAGCTTTACTGAAAATACCACAGAATCTAAAGTAGCCAATCAATTATACGAATCAACACTAGAAAATCTCTTAACAAGATGTAGATGGAGATTTGCAAGTAAACAAGCCGCATTAAGTAAGAAAACATCCGATCCAACAGCCAGATATAAATCAGCTTATTCATTACCAGCAGACGCATTTATTATGCACACCGTAACTGTAGGAGATGCTGTAATTAAATATGACCGTTACGGAGATGAAATCTTTACAAACACAACATCAACTGATACAGTAGTTGCTGATTACACTTTCCAACCAAGCGAAAGTGATTTTCCTCCATACTTCAAACAGACGCTAGTTTTCGAGCTAGCGTCTTTGTTTGCAGGAGCTATCGCAAGAAACGATCAACTATCAGAACTGTATCACAAACGAGCAATAGCACAGCAGGCGATTGCCAAAGCTATTGATGCACAGGCACAAACAACTAGAAGAGTAGATGTGGATCGATTTAGAAATGTTAGGAATGTAACTTCATTTAATAAGATCGATGCCAAATCTCCTTAATGAAATGCTATGGCTAGACAAAGAGTACATCAAGCAAGTTTTCTACGAGGGGAACTTGATCCTACTATCATATCTCGTGTCGATGTTGCGGCTTACGGACAAGGTTTAAAAAAAGCTAGAAACGTCATTCCCTTAAACCAAGGTGGAGTTGAAAGAAGAGGAGGAACTCTTTTTAGAGCAGACCTAGGAGGACCAACTCGTTTGGAAAGCTTTATCTTTAATTCTACTCAAGAATATGTATTTGCTTTTCAGAATCAAACATTAAAAATTTATACAACAGCAGGAGTATTGGCGGCAACTTTTACTTCTTGTCCTTGGCTTACATCAGAACTCTATGAATTAAATTTCACACAACAAGGAGATACAATGATTGTGGTTCACGAAAATATAGTACCACAAGTCATTACAAGAATAGGATCAACTTCTTTTACAAGAACTGCATTTGGATTTGAAACTAGCGTCAATGGAGAAAAGACTTATCAACCTTATTTTAAATTTGCTGACGATAGTATTACTTTAGATATTGATTCTACTACTAAAGGTACGACAGGTGTTACTTGTACTACCTCTAGTGCTTATTGGATTTCAGGTTATGTAGGTATGGTTATCCGATACCACGGAGCAGAATTAACAATTACAGGATATACTTCTTCAACTGTAGTAACTGCAACTTTAAATGATGATGTTGAAATAGAATTGGATGCTGATCCTTTTGCTACTCAACAAGGTTCAGGAGTTGTTAAAGTTACACAAGTAGGACACGGATTTTCTACAGGTGCATCAGTTACTATCTCAGGAGCTAATGATATTTTTGATGAGGATGGTAATGGTTTAGCAACTGCAAATATTAATGGAACTTTTAGTATTACAGTTTTAGATGACGATCATTGGGAATTTACCGCAGGTGGAAGTGATACTGCTCTTGAATCAGTAGATGGTGGTGGAGTAAGAGTTGTTATTGTAGGACACCCTCCTACTAGAAATTGGGATGAACAAGTTTTCTCTTCAGTTAATGGTTATCCAAAAACTGCTACATTCCACGAACAAAGATTATATTTTGGTGGAGTAACTGCATTACCTGATGGTATACAAGGAAGTAAGATTACAGACTTTTATAATTTTGATGTAGGCGAAGCGGCAGATGCAGATTCAATACAAATACAAATTGCCTCAGATCAAATAAACGAAATAAGACATTTAGTATCAGCAAAACTATTACAGATTTTTTCAAGTACATCTGAGTTTTATTTAAAACCACAAATAGGAAAACCTATTACACCAACTGATATTCAAATTATTAGACAATCGACTTTAGGAAGTCAGTTAAAAGCGATGCCTAGAATATTTGATGGTGCAACTATCTATATTCAAAATAATGGTAAGACTGTAAGAGAATATTTTTATGGTGCAACAGCAGAAGAATTTACTTCTAACTCTATTAGCTTATTATCCAATCATTTAATTTCCAGTCCACAAGACTCAGCAAAGATTACATCAATGCCAAGTCGTACAGAACAATTTTATTTTCTTGTAAATGATGATGGAACAATGGGAATTTTTACTTCACAAAGAGCAGAAAAAATTGCAGGATGGATGTTATGGTCCACAGATGGAACTATAGAATCTGTTACTTGTACGACCAGTAATATTTACATAAGTGTCAAGAGAACAATCAATAGCTCAGATGTTTATTACCTCGAACAATTTGCATCTACCGCTTTTGATCTGCCAACAGATATGACAGTTACTAAGACGATTTCTGCAACCTATCAACCTCACGGAACGCCTTTAGTAAACGGAACATTCAGTTCTACCACTACATTTATTGGAGATGGTTTTACGAATGCTCCAAGCCAAGGAGAAACATTCCAGTTTGCAGGAGCAGGTACGGTCTATACAATTCAAAGTGCTACTGCGACAGGTAATAGCGGAGAATATACTATTGTTCTTAATGCTAGTACCTCACAATCCGATGGTGTTGCATTACAATTTGTAACTTCAAAAGTCTTTTCAGGATTAAATAGTTTACCTGATATGAGATTAAAAACAGTTTATCTTACTTCAGGATCAGCCGAGGGAAGTGCAGTCTATTATTATGGATCAGGAACAGTTGATGCTAATGGTGTAGTTAGTATTACTACAGCTACTTCATCAGCCGATATTGGTTTGAATTATGATATTACACTAGATACTTTACCCATTGATGCTACAATTCAGAACGGACAATTAACAGGGTATCCTAGGAAAATTGCCAAAGCTGTTGTAGAACTATCTTCAACGTATAATATGAAAGTTAATACGAATGATGTCATTCTTACAGATGTAACTTTGAATACATCAGGCGGATTAACAAGTTTTACAGGAAAGAAAGAAGTGTATTTTTTAGGATATAATTTAGAACCCAATTTAGAAATTACTCAATCAGCACCATTACCTATGAGATTACTGGGCTTAACAACGGAGGTATATTACTAATGGACCCTGTTCATTTGATGTATCTGGCAATCGCACAAATTGCTCTAACCGCTTATGGAACAATGGCGAGTGTCAATGCTCAAAAACGAGCTATGGCTTATCAGGTAATGCAGCATGAACTTCAACAAAAACAATATAAGGATCAAGCAGATTCAGAGGCATTAAAAACTTTAATGGATGAGAATGATAGAAAGAAAAAATATCTTTCTCAAATCGATGAGAATAGAGCATTACTTTCAATTACAGGAACGACTGCGGATTCTGCATCTTATCGTGCATTCTTTAAAGCAGGTAAAGCAGTAGTTAAAAGTGATTTAGAAAAAATTAAATTAATGGGAACTGAAAGAAGACTAGCGGCTTTATACGGAGTACAGCAAGCTGGAATAGCAAGTCAAGGTGTAAGAGCAGGTGGTAAAGCTGGAATCATTTCAACTGTTGGAAGAAGTTTAATGGGTGGTTATAGAGTAGTAAGGGAAACAAAACCTAGTTGGTTTTATGATAACTAGTTGGTTTATAGAATAATGGCTAAATTAAAAAAAGAACAATCAGAAATAAAATATGTAGACCAGATTGGAGTTAATCAAGGTGCAGGTTTTAGTGTTGCGGCTAGAAGTCAAATACAAGCGGCAAATCACTTTAATAATTTAGTCAGCCATTTTGCAGACTTTGGATTAAAAGAATTAAAAGACCTCGGTAAGAAGATGGGAGAGGATGCGGCAGAAAACGCTAAGTTTACTGAAGTAGAGAAAGATTATAAGCATCCCATTACAGGCGAAATTGAAAAACAACTGGTCCCTGATAAGATACCTGATGCTAGTGTCGGTCAACCTACTTGGTTTGAGCCAACTGAATCAATGCAAAACGCATATGATAAGGAGATTTATAATAAATATAAACTGGAAGTTGAGTCCTCTATCCGAGGAATTATTTTAGATGAAAGAGCAAAAGCGATTGAAAGTAAATCTAATCCTAGTGAGTTTAATCAAATTATACAGGCAAGAATAGATCCACTCTTAGATAATTTAGAACCTAAATTTTCTACTTTAATGGAAACGTATACTGAAACACAAAGACAAACACATTGGTATCAGGTCCAAGATGCTTTTGTTAAGCATAATGAGAAAGTTGGTAACGCAGCATATACTGCTCAAGTTATGCAACAACAAATTGAAATTGAAGCGATGTATATCAATGGAGTAGATATTAAAGAAATTGAAACTAAAGAGAAAGAATTAACAGATTTTATCACTAATGCCAAAGCTGCTGAACGGGTTAGTGCTTTAGCCAATGGAGATAGAGTGATTAGTTCTATGAACGATTCCAAAGCAGGCAATAAAATAATGCAATCAATTATTCCTGACAATATGAAAGACTTGGCAATTTCAAAAAAATTAGTTGTTTTAGAAAATCTCAAAAAATATGAGATGCTTTTACAAGGAGGAGTTAAAAAGATTACACTTAGTACAGGAGAAAGTATAACCGCACCTGACTTACTCAAGAAATTTAATAATAATCAAACTGCTATAAATGCGATGAGAATAAGGGTAAGTCAAATTGTTCAAGATTATAATATTAATATTGGAGATGAAACTAAAATTAATACAATGTTGTCATATGTGCAACAAAATATACAGAATGCA
>Ga0208406_1000600_pt1 | contig 14590 bp, 19 predicted proteins | sample ETNtaG_15_FD_185769 | JGI IMG/M metagenome (GOLD analysis project Ga0208406, IMG submission 185769) | Marine microbial and viral communities from oxygen minimum zone, Eastern Pacific Ocean - ETNP201302PF89A (SPAdes) (version 2) | ecosystem: Environmental > Aquatic > Marine > Oceanic ...
GCTCTCGGGCCGGTCGTTGCCAGTAAGGCCGTGTTCTTCAACACAAGCAGACACGCAAGCATCGCAACCGCTGGCACAGCGGTTCACATCCACCAGCAGGCCCCAGCGCTGTAGAGCGCTGGCCGGCTGGTCATCGCCTTTGGCCGCCACCAACTCGACCAGCCGCACGCCGGGTGCTAGTGCCAGCAGCGCAGCGCCAGTGCTGGCACGGCCAAGGAATTCTCGGCGGGTGCGGGCCTTCGGTGAGTCGGTCATGGTGCGTGGCTGGCCAAAGATTCGGGCACGCTGGCATGGCAACTGAAACAGTCGATCTTTACGGCAGTATAGGCATGACAGCCCTGGCAGAACTGGCCCTGCGCCGTTACCGGCAGGAACTGCCCTTGTGCATCGCGGCTCGCGTGACAGTCAATACAACCGGCCAGGCTGTGGCGGAGCGCCCGCACTCCGAGGCGCATGGTCTGGTCCCGTTGATGTCGCAAAAACTCGAAATGATCGCGGCGCATGATCTCGACCGGCTCTACACACTGCTCGCCGCGGGCCGGGGGGATCTGCGGCCGAGCCACATCCGCCTGTGCACCGGATAGGGCCAGCAGCATGACTGCCAGCACGGCCAATAGCCATCGAGCCGGGCTACTATGCACCGTCGGCACCCCTGGATATACCTCAGCCACAGATGCCCTCACCAGAGGGGTAACTGCCCTGGCATGGCGGTGTACGGTGAACATAAGTAGAACACTTGTGAGAGTGGTCAACCTTGAAGATCTGCTCTTTGAAGTCGTTCCACGCGTACTCCCCATTCTCGCACTTGCGAAAAGAGACGCTCTTCATATTTTTCGCAGGAGTTGCCATCGTCTGGGTTATCTTTTTCGTATTCAGTCCGGCTAGTGTTCGGTGTTGAACACCAATGCATCACCCAGCAACTGGTGCACGCTTACAGTCATATCCATACCCATACCGTAGAAAGGCAGCACCTTGGTGAACTGGCTTTTACAGATAGCGCAGATTGCCGCCATATGTGTGACCCCATCCTCCTCGACCACGCTTTTTAGCGCTGCCATCCGTGGCAAGGCACCCTTCACGCGCAGTTCTGCGAGGTCGTCGGTCAACAGCCCGCCGCCACCGCCACAGCAGAAGGTGTGCTCACAAATGGTCTCGGGCGCCATATCGACAAAACGATTGCAGGCGGCTCGGATAATGTCCCTGGGAATAGTGAATTGGCCACCCGGCGTATCACCCATGCGCGAAGCCCGCGAGACGTTGCACGAGTCGTGGAAGGTCACCACCTTGTCGTCATTGGCCTCGGGATTCAGCTTGAGCGCACCTTTGCGCAACAGGTCATGGGTGAACTCGCAGATGTGTTGCGGCACCGGGTAAGCGGGATCCAGAAAGTCGAATGGTCCGATTAGGGTATTCCAGAAACTGTAGGCGACGCGCCAGGCATGGCCACACTCACCGACGACAATGCGCTTGACACCAAGATCCAATGCCGCCTGGCGGATTCGCTGAGCTACTTTCTGCATGTTCTGGTAATTGCCGATGAAGATGCCAAAGTTGGCGGCCTCTGAGGCAAAGGAACTGAGTGTCCAACTGATGCCGGTCTGGTGGAATACCTTGGCGTATCCGATGAGGCCATCGACGTGGGGCTCAGCGAAGAAATCTGCCGAGGGGGTGATGAGCAACACCTCAGCGCCCTGCTGATCCAGTGGGAACTTGACCGGCACTGCAATGTCTTCTTCGATCTCTTCTTCCAGTCCTTCCAGGGTGTTGGCCAATGCCGGTTTGGGCAAACCGAGATTGTTGCCGATGGTGTGGACTTTGCCGATGATCTCGTTGGAGTATTTCTGACCCAGGCCGATCGAAGCCAGGATCTCGCGGCCTGCCATGGTGATCTCGGCCGTATCGATTCCGTAGGGGCAATACACCGAGCAGCGCCGGCACTCGGAGCATTGGTGGTAGTAACTGTACCAGTCTTCGATGACCTCCTCGCTCAACTCCACCGCTCCGACCAGCCAGGGAAAATACTTGCCAGCCAGGGTGAAGTAGCGCCGGTAAATCTTGCGCAACAGGTCTTGGCGCGCAACTGGCATGTTTTTTGGATCGCCAGTACCGAGGTAGTAATGGCACTTGTCAGTACAGGCACCACACTTGACGCACACATCCAGGAACACCTGCAGTGAGCGATACTTATCCAACAGTTCACCCATCTTCTCGCGGGCGACTTCCTGCCAGTTATCGACCAACTCTCCCGGAAAACCGAGCGGTTGTTGGTGTTCGGGCTTAGCCACGAACGGCTTGCTGTGGGCCATCGCCCCCGGGCGTAACGGCGGCGTTACCAGGATTTCTTCAATTGGCGGTGTCTCGAACTCGGCCTTGGTCATGGTGCTATGCCCTACGACTGGTCCGAGTCAGTGGCCGGGCTGTTCTGCGCCCAAGGCGTCACGTGGCGATGCTCGCGCGGAGTGTCACGCATATTGCGTGTTGGGCTGAAAAAAACCCCGGGTGCATGCAGTAACTTGCTGAATGGAAAAATCAGCATCAGTACGATCACCAGCGACAAGTGGATCAACAGCGGGGCATCGACCGGCAAGGGTTGCCAGCTGAAGGTCACAAGGCCCAGAGTGAATGCCTTGAGTGAGACGATGTCCGTATGCTGACCATACTTCATCATCAAGCCAGAGCCTGCAATAGCCAAAAATAGTAGCAGCATCAGGTGGTCTGACGGGGCACTGATGTAACGGATACGATCAACCAATACCCGTCGCGCCCATAGCCCGATGAGGCCCACAAGCATCACCATACCCCCGTAGATACCGAGCCACTGAATCATCACCACCCACCACCAGACCGGCTCAGTGAAATAGCGCAGGTGTCGCAATAGTGCGATCAGCATGCCAAAGTGAAAGAGCCAGCCGAACAGCCAACTCCACTTACTGCCCTTAAACAGGCTTTCGAAAAACACCACTTCCCGAGCCATACGCGCCACCACCCCTACACGAGTCACGGGTGCCGGCGTGGTTGGGATAACCAGCGGTGCTGGGGTGCGGGCATAGCGCAGGACTGCACTGACAACCCCCGCCACCAGTATCACACTGGCGAGATAGAAAAGGATCGCGTAGGTAATGCCTAAAGCCAACTGGAATCCTCTGCAGATGGATTAGATCTGCCGCTAGTGGCGTCGATCATGCCGCCTACTGCAGGCCAATCGACCCAGTGCCAGAAAGGCCGATTTCCTACGACCAACGGTACGATTGTTCGGCCAGCCACTGGTCGAGCAACGGATCAGACACAGCCAGTGGGCTTGGGCAAACCAGCGTACTTACAGGCCTGCTTGGCCGGGCCATAGGGGAACAGTTCGTAGAGGTATTTGCTGTTACCTTTGTCCTTGCCCAGTTTCTTGCCAATAGCCTTGGTCAGAACCCGTACCGCCGGGGCGATCTGGTACTCCTCGTAATACTCACGCAGGAAGTTAATCACCTCCCAGTGGTACTCACCCAAGTCGCAGTCGTCCTCTTTGGCCATGTAACCGGCCACGTCTTGATTCCACTCGCTCAGGTTAGCGAGATAACCTTCCTCGTCCGTCTCGTAGGTCTTGCCGTTAAGTTCAAATGCCATTATTACTCTCCATGAAAAAATCAGAGCCAGTTCTGTACCTTGTCGTTAGCCACAGCCAACGCGACAAAGCCATCGTAGCCGACCACTTCGATACCCTCGATCAACTTTTCTTTCTCTATGCCGCGTGATTTAAGGTCGGGGCCGAGGGCATAAACGTGCATCTCCTGCAGCGCCTGCACCACTGCCTCAGCAGCGGCAGTACCAACCAGCGCCCCATACACGCCATCTTCGATCAGAAGGAGGGTGCTACCCGACTTAGCCAGGCCCAAGCAAGTTTGCAAGCTATTGGTCGCGAACGGCGATTTGTTAACCGTATGCAGCATGATTGAGAATCCTGGTGGCTAAAAATGGAGTATCACGTCCTGCTCTTCGAGCAGGTCAGCGAGTTGTACGCGGCTGATGATGTGGATCGAGGGTTTCTCGGACCAGTCATCATCCTCATCTTCCCAGGTCAATTCCATCAGGTCATCGTCGCCCAGACCTCTTTCGTTCAGTGACTCGCGCTCGACGTACAGTTTGTTGACCTCGTAATCGCCCAACGCTTTGTAGGCTGGGGAAAAATTCTTCATGTCAGAGTCTGAAGTGTCTTGGCCTTTTTTTAGTTGAAACACCCCGTCACCTATGAAAGCCATACTGACGTCCTGCTCGAAGGCCGCGCCGACCAGCACCACCTCCAGGCCCTCCAGTGCGTAGACCGTGCCGTAGGGGGGGTGACGGTTGACGTACATAAATTTCTTGGTTGTAGCCATAAGTTGCTGCTAATCGCCGAACACCAGCAACCGATCAGCCTCGATGCCTGCTTCGATCAACTGGCCAAGCCCCGAGATACGAAATCCCGAGGCGATGTTATCGCCGTCCTTATTGTGGCGCTTGGCTTCGTCGGCATCGACGATACCGCGCCGCTGGGCTGCAGCCACACATACCACCAGATCCAGGTCGTGCTCCTCGGCCAGTTCGCTCCAGCGATTGACGATGTGGCGGTCATCCTGCGGCGGTGTGGTCATGCGGGTGCCGTTGTTGACCCCGTCGTGGTAGAAAAACACCCGAAAGATCTCGTGGCCTGCAGCCAGTGCCGCCCGGGTGAAGTTGTAGGCGCTGTCCGAGGCCTGATGGGTGTACGGACCCTCGTTCACCATAACCGAGAACTTCACAATCCCGGCCTCAGAAACGGATGTGACTGGAGGCGTTTAGGCTGTTGCGCGAACCCCGCCAGTTGTCGATGTGAAATTTGGTGAACGGCAAACCAGTGGCCTCGAAGAAACGCGGCCAGCCGATGCGGTCGATCCAGTCGTTGATTCGCTCCCAGTCGCGGGCATCGTCCTGGTAGGCTTTGAGGATACGCTTGACGATGGCGGTAGCCTCGGGCCAGCGTGGTGGGTTATTGGGCACACCTGAGGCCACCAGTTTCTGGAAGCTGGGCTTGCTGCGGGCGTTGGAGTGGTTGCCGCCCACCCAGATAGCCAGTTTGGTGTGTTCGGGGTCGTTGATCTGCATCGGCGGACACGGCGGATAGCAGGCACCGCAACAGATACATTTTTTTTCGTCCACTTCCAGGGTCGGTTTGCCGTTGACCTGGGCCGGACGGATTGCGGCCACCGGGCAACGGGCAACGACCGTGGGCCGTTCGCAGATGTTGGCCACTAGGTCATGGTCTATTTTCGGTGGTTTGGTGTACTGCACGTTGATGGCGATATCGGCCTGGCCACCGCAGTTTATCTGGCAGCAGGAAGTGGCGATGTGCACCCGGTTGGGCATGTTGCAGTTCTTAAACTCGTCAATGAGTTCATCCATCATGGCCTTGACCACGCCGGAAGCGTCAGTGCCAGGGATATCGCAGTGCAGCCAGCCTTGGGTGTGGGCGATCATGGCCACGGAGTTGGCGGTACCTCCGACCACGAAGCCGGCCTCTTCCAGCGCACCGATCAGTGACTCGACCTTGGCCCCGTCCGCAACCATGTACTCGATGTTGCTGCGGATGGTGAAACGCACGTGGCCATCACCATACTGGTCACCGATATCACAGAGTTTGCGCAGGGTGAAAACGTCCAGGATCCGCTGGGTGCCGGCCTTTACTGTCCAGATCTCATCACCGTTTGCGGCCACGTGCCGCAGCACCCCGGGGCGCGGGTTGTCGTGCCACTGCCACTCGCCGAAATTCTTCACCATCACGGGGTGCATGTACTGGAAGCCGTCTGGGCAACCCGACTCTATCGGCTGGCGCATTTGCTTAGCCATCAGTTCTCTCCGTTATAAACTCTACTCAGCAGCGCCGGGTAGCCGTCAGCCGACCAGGGTCGAGTGTTCTTGAGCCTTGCGTTCAAACCACCTGACCGCTTCCTCGTCCCAACCATCCATACGCACGTAGGACGACTCGCGCGGGCTGGCCACCATGTGCGGGTCAACTTCGACACCGACGCCCTCGAGGAAGTTGACCAGACCAATGCGCTCGATCATCTCGCCGCAGCGCTCGTGTTCGAGGCCGTTCTCAGCCCAGAAGTCGATGGTGTTCTCGGCCAGTTCGACCAGGCGCTCGTAATCTTCTGCCGTTTCCACTTTCATGAACGGCGCAATCACCGTACCCATGAGGCCACCAATTTTGAGGGTGCGCTTGCCGCCCATTAGCACCGACACACCTTTGTCGTCGCCTGGGGAGAGCGCCCTGGGCACCACGTTGAGGCAGTGCATGCAGCGCACACAGTTGCGATTGTCGACCTCGAGCGAGTCATCGTCCTTGAGGCTCATGCAATTCGTTGGGCAGCGGGCAATAATATTATCGATGGTGTGCTGCCGGCCTTTGTCAGCGACGTAGGCCTGCCAGGCCTTTTGGTCGATCTTCATGTCATCACGCCAGGTGCCGATCACGGCCATGTCCGATCGCTCGATCGAACTTACGCAGTCGTTGGGGCAACCCGATACCTTAAACTTGAACTTATACGGCAGTGCCGGGCGGTGTATATCGTCGGTGAAATTGTTGACCAAGGCGCGATGAATATTGTGCTCGTTTGCGCAGGACTGCTCACAGCGAGCGGCACCGACACAGGACATAGAGGTGCGTACAGCCGGGCCGGCCCCGCCCAGGTCAAAACCGTAATCATTGATCTCGTCAAAGAAGGGCTGCGTGTTATCGGTGGTGGCACCGATAAACATGATATCGCCACTCTGGCCGTGGAAAGTCACCAGGCCTGAACCCCACTTCTCCCAGCTGTTCGCAAGCCGGCGCAACATATCAGTGGTGTAGTGGTTGCCGGCGGGTGGCTGCACCCGAACGGTATGGAACTCTCTGGATTCAGGAAACTGCTGACCGACTTCCGAGAACCGTGGAATAATGCCGCCGCCGTAACCGTAAACGCTGACCGTGCCACCTTTCCAGTAGCCTTTACGAGTCTCGTAGGAATGCTCCAACTGGCCCAGCAGGTCGTTGGCGATGCCATTGATACGTGCTTGTGGGTGCTGATCTCGGAGCCGCTTGATACCTGATACAAAGCTCGGCCAGGAGCCATTCTCCAGTTCGTCAAGCATCGGCGTCTGGTGTTGTCTGCTGTCAGCCATGGGGGTGGTTCTCCTTGAGGTCTGCGTCCGCGGCTCCTGTACTCGAGGCCCCTGTGTTCGAGCCCCGCACCGGGCAGAACCACAGAAACCACGCCTCGGGTCAGCCGGGGGCCCATGGGGGTGGTTCTCCTTGAGGTCTGCGTCCGCGGCTCCTGTACTCGAGGCCCCTGTGTTCGAGCCCCGCACCGGGCAGAACCACAGAAACCACGCCTCGGGTCAGCCGGGGGCAGTGCCGCTACCCAAGCGCGTCCCGGGCTCCAGCCGCAAGGAATAATTGTATGCAGGCGCTCGATCCACACCATTCCCCGAGAGGGTATGGGCGGCGAAATCCGCATTTACCCCCATCGGGATAGGATTTTTTTTGCAGTGCACAAACAGCGTTTTCGCAGAATAAAAAATAGACTCGAGAAAGTTTCACGAAATCAGTGACATAAGCCAATCAGCCTCGTGCGGGTCAGCCCAGCGGCTCTGCCAGGGCCCGGCCAAATCGTACAGCCGTGCACCTGCCGCCCCAATGGGAGAGTTGCCAGGGCAGTGTCTGCGGCTAGAATCGTCGCGCAGTCCCACCCCCGCCAGCCGTTGAACCGATGCCTGTCCCCAGCCAACACCACCCCGCCCACACGGGCATACCGCCGTTTGCGCCCGGCGCGGTCGAACGCTCACTCGATGCCCGGATTGCCCTTTATCGTAAAACCGTCGATGACCTGGTCGTCGACATCACAGACCCTGCGCGGTTGAGCGGCGCCGAGCACCGGGCCCTGCTCGAGCGCGTCGCCCGGACCAACATGGCCATCTACCGCTGCCAGCAGCCGGGCCGAGTCAAACGCCCGGCCGTACTGGCGCTGGCGAACCAGCTCAAACTGGGCCGTGCGGACACTAACCTGTGTGCGGCCGACGACGGCCTAACTGAACTCGAAGTCAAACGCACCGCATTACACCAGCGCTACATTCCTTACACCAACCAACGCCTCAACTGGCACACCGACGGCTATTACCACCCGCCGAGGCGCACCATCCGTAGCATGGTGCTGCACTGTGTCCGCAACGCGGCGTGTGGCGGCACCCTGGAGGCGATCGACCACGAGATCATCTACGGCCTGCTCTATCGGCTGGACCCGGCTTACACCCACGCGTTGTCAGCCCCCGATGCCATGACGATCCCGCTAAACGATGATGCTGGCGGCAAAGTCCGTGGTGTCTGCAGCGGACCGGTGTTCTTCTGGGAAGGCCGGAATCTTTTCATGCGCTATACGGAACGCAAGCGCAATATTCTCTGGAAGGGAGATGGTTGCACCGGTGCCGCCGGCTGACCCCGGGTGAGGGTATGGTCTGCAACAACGTGCCGCACCGGCGCGAAGCATTCACCGATGCGCTGGACGCACAGCACGGTCGACTGCTCTACCGCGGCCGATTTCACCATGCCATCGCTCCAACTGTTGCCGCGGCCAAGCCAGTGCGCCAATGAGTACCGCTCAGTGAAATACCGGCAACAGGAGGTTTATCTCAGTGCCAGCCTTGGCGCGGTAGTAACGGCGACATCGTCGCTGCACTGATCGACCCCGGACAGATCCGTGTACCGTCAGCAACAACCCATCGCTGCACCACTGCTGGTGAACGATGAGGTGGTCGACCTGGTCTATGCTCTCAGCGGGCGCCGGCTGCCAGCCGATCATGGCTGGGCTCTGTCGAGGGCCATCGCCGCAGCGCTGCCCTGGTTCGAGGACGACCCGGTGGCCGGCCTGCATCTCATCCATGGCGCCGCCTCGATCAATGGCTGGCAGCGCCCAGGCCCTGCAGGCATGATTGAACTGTCGCAGCGCACGCGTCTGGTGCTGCGCCTGGGCCGGGAACAGTTGGCCGCGGGGCGGCAACTGTGCGGGCAAAGCCTGAGCATAGCCAGGCATGCCATCGACATCGGCGATGCCAGGGTCCGCATGCTGGTCCCACTGCCGAACGTCTTTGCCCACTACATGATGATCACGCCGGACACCGAGGACGAGGATGCTTTTCTGGCACACACTGCTGGGCAACTCGAGCATCTGGCGATCCGGCCGAGCCAGATACTGTGCGGCCGGCAACGCTGGATCAGCACCCCGGACGGGCCGATTGCCACTCGCAGCCTGCTGCTGGCCGAACTAAAAGCCAGTGAGTCCATTGCCTTGCAGCAATTGGGGCTGGGACCCGGCCGCAAGGTTGGCTGCGGTATCTTCGTGCCGCATAAGGACATTGCAGCACTATCTGAGCCACTGGGCTACCCCGGAACGACTACCGACAACCGGCTGCTACCTGACAACACCGACCCCGGCCGATTACCATTAGCCTGAGACCAGGAAGGAACTACGACATGAGTGAAAAACAGGAATTGATCCAGAAGATGCTGGAGATGCAGCGCAAGTTCATCACCCAGGAACGCCAGAGCGGCATCGATCCGAAGGATTACTTCACCCCGGAAACTGATCACCTACTGGCCGGCTACCGCCAGAATTACGCAGAAATTGCGGCCCGAGTGATTGACCTTGCTCACGAGGAAAAAGGCTCACACCGTTGAATCGCCCGCCGCGCCGGCTCACCAGCCTGGCCTAGGCTGGCCGGCAGGCGTGCAGACGCAAACGCACATAATCGACTGTCCAGCGGCCGCTGTTGTCACACAGTGTGGGTGCCAGCAGATCGCGCACCTCCCGCAGGCGCGCGTTGCGCGCCGCCTCAGCCAGATCGGCCAGGAACGGGCTGGCGAATAACTGCAGCCATTCCATCAGATCACCCGGTAGCACGGTCGGCCGTGGGTGCAGGCTGATTCTCTGGACCACGAAACCAAGTCGTTCCAGCAGGTCACGATCTGCAGCCATTCCATCAGATCACCCGGTAGCACGGTCGGCCGTGGGTGCAGGCTGATTCTCTGGACCACGAAACCAAGTCGTTCCAGCAGGTCACGATATTCCAAATCGCCGGGGAAATACCAGGGGTTACGTTCGGCAGCCGACAGGCCGTGGCGTGCAAGCACACTGGTGATGGCAGCAACCACCTGCGCCACGTTATCACCGCCACCGAATTCCGCCACTAACCGCCCACCTGGCTTGAGCGCCGCCTTGACTCCCCGCAGGACGGCTTCGGCGTCAGTCATCCAATGTAGCGCTGCGTTTGAAAATACCGCATCGAATTCGGCAAGGTAGTCCAGGTCCTTGCCATCGAGCAAGCGTACGCTGAGCCCTGCCACCCGGGCTGCCGCCACCATGGCAGGGGATGCGTCCACTCCGATCACCTGGGCCCCACTCTGTGCGATCTGCGCGGTCAACGTACCATCGCCACAACCCAAGTCCAGGATGCGCTCGCCGGGCCGGGGGTCAAGCCATGCCAACGCGGGGGCACCGAGGTCTGAGACGAAACGGGCATTGCGGGCGTAACGTGCCGGATCCCAATCCTGGCGCTGGCTCATGGCAACCGAGCAAACAGTAGCAGTGGAGAAACCCGGAAGTGCGGCACAGAACCAGCTACGACGCCAAGTGCTCGCTGCTGCCGGTTATTGCCACGGCTGCCGCGTTGTCCAGCTGCCGATAAGCCTACAGGCTCGCGGCGGCACCAGAGCAAACCACGCACAGTAATGTCTGGGGCAGGCCAAGCATGGCCAAGACCATAAGACAAAATCATTCGACTATGCAATGTGCCGGTTGGGCGAGTAGCGGATCAAAGGGCAAGATACCCTGGATTGCCGGTAATACCCTTAACCTTGGGCACGTTCGCGACCACATTACGGATCACTTTGCGGTCGCGTAAGTACTCGGCAACTACATCCCAGATCTCGGGTAGGTCATCGGGCTGAGGATTGACGCTAGCCCAGCCAGCCACCTTATAAGTACGTGTGGGCTCGAGCGGCTTACCGGCCAGTTCCAGGTCCGACAAGCGGCTGCCGATGGCAGCACTCGGATTGATGGCATAACGCAAACCACCCACTCGTACCATGTCACCGCCCATCTGGTAGTAGGGATCGGCATTGAACAAATTGTCAGCGATATCTTCCAGCACCAGTTTGATGGTCTCGCCGCTCATCTCGGTCAACGTGGACTTGGCGTAGGTGATCCCGGTCTGGTCCATCAGCCGCTCCACCGTGATGGGGTCACCCGGCAACACGCTGGTACCCCAGCGAAAGCCTGGCGAGAAAGCAAGGTCGGCACCACGCACCTCAATCAGCGCGTCGACGATCACCTGATCGAAGGTACCGATGAAGTTGCCGCGACGGTACAAGGTGGTCTCGGTAGTAGCCAGAATTTCCTCCAGCTGCTGTTTAAAGGGTTCGCGCTTTCTCTCGATGAGGGCCGCCATTTGGGGATCGGGCGCGAGCAAATTGGAAAACACGGGTAGCATGCGAAAGCGGTAGTCCGCGACCCGGCCGTCACGCACGTCCAGGTCCATGACCGATAGGAACTTACCGAACCGATAGGAACTTACCGTTGGAACCGGAATTGATCACCAGCGTCTTGCCGCCGGCATTGCCAACCACGCTCGGGGCTGGCATGCCGTCATGGGTATGGCCGCCCAGGACCACGTCGATGCCAGTTACGCGGCTCGCCATCTTGAGGTCGACATCCATACCGTTGTGTGAGAGCACCACGACCACCTGCGCACCCTGCGCCTTGACCGCGTCAACCATAGCCTGGCACTGCTGCTCACGAATGCCGAAGCTCCAGTCCTCGATCATGTAACGGGGGTTGGCCAACGTAGTGTAGGGGAAGGCCTGACCGATGATGCCGACCCTGGCACCATTGACCTCGCGGAGGGTGTAGGGTTTGAACACCTGTCCTGAATCCTGGTCGAAAGCGGGCTTGTCATCGAAGGCGGCGTCCTCGGTCAGCACCACGTTTTGGGCCAGGAACTCTATCGGTGGCAACTCCTGCTCGATGATTTGTTGTACGCGCTGCATGCCGTAGGTGAACTCCCAGTGGCCAGTCATGATGTCCACCCCCAGCAGTTTGCAGGCGTCGATCATGTCCTGCCCGTTAGTCCACAGTGCCGTAGCCGAGCCCTGCCAGGTGTCACCACCGTCCAGCAATAGGCTGTTGGGGCGAGTCGCACGCAGGCGCTTGACCAGCGTCGCGAGGTGGGCGAAACCGCCGACTTTGCCGTACTTGTGCGCCATCGTCTCGAAATCAAGGCAACTGAAGGCGTAGGCCTCGCGCGAGCCCATGACCAGGTCAAAGTGCTCGAGGAAATTCTGGCCCACCAGGTGTGGCGGCTTAGCAAAAGCCGCACCGATCCCAATATTGAAACTGGGTTCACGGAAGTAGACCGGCAATAACTGTGCATGGCAGTCGGTGAAATGCAGCAGCGAGAGGTTGCCAAACGGGGGCAGGTCGTAGGCGGGATCGTCGTCTGCCGCCGAGATACGGCCGTTCAGGGCCATGCCGGCAGCGCCGGCGGCAGCCAGCAGGCGGATAAATTCACGGCGGCTCAGGCTCATCTTCTCTCTCCCGCAGGATTGCGCCAGAGCCGGGTCAGTAGTACTTACTGCCTGCCGGTCAGCAAATGGCGTCTTTCTGCTATTACGCCTTGCGGCTACGGGAAAAAAAAGCCTGGCCGTAAAAGCCAGGCTTTTCGGTGGACGGCACTATCCTTACTGGCGCTGGCTGGGCACTTTCAGCGGCACGCCAGTGTTCATAATGGCCTCATAGTACTCCAGCGCCTTGTACTCGGTGCCCTGGGCCTTAAACGGTGAGGCCCGGACCTGCTTGTTGCAGCCGCCGTAACGGCGGTGCACAGTGCCCCAGGGCTTACCGGCCACGGCCCACTTGGTGCGGTAGACCGGGAAACCGACCGTGTGGCCAAGGCCCGGGCTCAGTACATCGCCGCGAATGCTGTTACCGGCGTTCTGCACGTGGCAACTGGCGCAGGAGAAGTTCAACTGGCCGCGTTTGGCCCAGTAGAACTGGCGGCCTTTCTCATACCAGGCCTGGGCACCTGCTGCGGAGAAGTCCACCGCCATCCGCTCGCCATTAAACTGCGCCCGGTAGTGGGCCACCAGCCGTGCCATCTTGCCGTGCTTGACGTTCTTGATCGGTTTTTCGCCGTTGGCTGCAAGGCAAGCGTTCAAGTCGCCAACCAGAGTGTGCAGATCGTTACTGCCCGCGTCGTAGACCGGATAGGTATTGGCCGGCGCCAGCGCGCAGTCAGCAAAGGTCTTGCCGTTGGCGAAAGCCTTGCTCCACTCTTGCTCAGCTTTTTCCATCTCTGGCTCGTACGGCGGGAACTCCATCAGCAGTTCCCAGTTGGCCCGCCGGTGAGCGTACTGCGGCAGGGCGTTAACCCCGTCGACGAAGTCCTCCAGGGTGAGGCTCGGGAAGCGTTTTAGAAAAAAGCCCTGGAAGGCTGCAATGTCGCTCCTGATCTCGGCCTCGGAGATAGCCTGGGTGGTGGTGCTGGCCAGAACCATTACCCCAGCCGCCGCCATCAGCGCAAACAATTTTTTCATCTTTCCCCTCCTGCGTCGGGCTGCCAGTACCAAGCCAACAGCGCCTTGATTGGAAGTTATTATTTGACGACCGTCTCGGCGCTGTCGCCCTCACCCTTGTTGTCGATCCAGCTGACACTGACGGTGTCCCCGGAACTGGCGCCAGCGATGGCAATGCCAATAAGCGGGTTCTTGGATACGCCGGCACCGAGATTGGCCTGGGCGACTACGGTGCCATTAAGTGCAAACTCCATGGTCTGGATAAAGTGAGCGGGTATCTTCTCGCCAGTCTTTTTGTCCTTACGCAACCCTGTTTCCATCGGGTGTTTGGCCAGCACCATCACGTCGTGACCGCCGGCCTTGTTTTTTCTGATCTTCATCTTGGTAGTTGCCATTTGTTTAATCTCCTGCAGATTCTGTCGAGTTAGCCGCCGCAACCACCGATGGAGACCTTGATCTCCTGTGAGGCCTTGTGCAGCTTGCCGCCGGCCTTGACGTAGCAGTTGACCGGCGAGGTCTGCCCCATCTTGATGCGCGCACTGAACATACCGCCGGCCACAACGGTCATCTGCAGGGAAGTCACGTAAGGCACGGGGTTTTTCTCCACCACCACGGCGATGGCCTCAGCGTCAGTGAGGGTGGTCATCACCTTGATCGGTACCACGGCGCCATTCTCGGCCTGTAGTGGCGCCTTGAGGGACACCTTATCGCTATCCACCACCGCAGCATCGCCAAAGAACGCGCGCAGAGCGTCGGCTTCAGTTTTGGCAGCGAAAGCGGCTTCGGGCCAGGTTGCGGCCAAGACTCGGGCCGGCGCCAGCAGACCCGCCCCTGCTGCTACCGCCACGGTGCCGGCAGCGAGTGAGCCTTTGAGAAAGATTCTGCGTTTCATGGGATACCTCTCCTCTTGCAGTCGGGTGATTGTTGTGAATCGATCAATACTTCCGGACGGTTGTCAGGCGAGATGCATGTTGCGCCTTAGAAAGACAG
>Ga0208406_1000620_pt1 | contig 14279 bp, 11 predicted proteins | sample ETNtaG_15_FD_185769 | JGI IMG/M metagenome (GOLD analysis project Ga0208406, IMG submission 185769) | Marine microbial and viral communities from oxygen minimum zone, Eastern Pacific Ocean - ETNP201302PF89A (SPAdes) (version 2) | ecosystem: Environmental > Aquatic > Marine > Oceanic ...
ATCACAACCGTGCCGAACAAGATGCCCATCAAAGCTAATCGATACTGACCCGCGGCCTCATCCGTTTGAATCTCAGTCGATGGAACTGATGCCGCCACTCCAGCCGGAAACAGGCTAAAAATAGCCTGCTTAAAGTGATGCCTGCTAATCCAGATTGAAATCAGACACAAGCCGATCAAGCCGCCAAAAGCCTGCTCTCCGATGTAGGGGAAGCGTGGAAGTTCACCCAGCCCAATTATATGCGCTATTGGCGGCTGAAACTTACCAAAAAAGAAGAAAAAGCAAAAAGAAAAGGACAGATCCAGTGGAATGAAGAAAGCCAGTCCGACCACAGAAGGGATCACCATTACTGGTATGGAACCAGTTTTGCTCCACGGTTTCTCAGTGAAAAACCTTCCCAGGTCTAAGCCTTTCCCTGTCTTCTCATACAATTCCCCGCCTAAACTGGGAATCATAGGATACAGATGGTGAAGGCCGTTAACGATATTAATCGAGACCGCCAGTCCGAAGCCCATCCACATTACATGTTGCCGAAAGAAATTCGACCGCTCACCAGTCATGGCAAAAGGCAACTGGATAATGGGATAACTGAGCTTTTCTTCTTCCACCCACTGTTTCCGAACAATAACGTTGAGGCAAAGCATAACCAGGAGGAGCGCGCAGAGGAAAACCGACCAAGCTAGCACTGGAAACAGCCAGCCCCGCAGGTTTCGGGAAGTGTATAGGGTGGCCTCACCGTCGTAAAGTTCGGTCAGAATGGTTTTATCCACCACAGCCAGCCAGCGTGGAATGAAGCGGCCAAATAGGTTGTTCCACTCATTTTCCTGGCTGGCAAAGAAAAACGGCGTGCTGATAATGCCTACCAGACTCTGTATGAGATCCAGCCCGGAGAGGGAAGAAGCAATCGATAACATGACATAGATGACCAGAATTTCACCCTGGCGGAAGGCCAAACGGGGGCGGAATTCCCGGAGTCCAAGATTGAGCAGCGCCAGCAGGAACAAGGAAAAAATAACGTTGAAATAAAGAGAAATATTGGTGGTGTATGATTGGTCGGTGGCCCGACCCAGAGCGATCCAATAGCAGTTGGCTACGATCAGGATCACACCGATGGCCAGTACCAGTGGGCGAGGGGACGGTGGATCATTAAACCTGGATTGCTCGCTAAGTCGCATGGGTTGTGTTTTAGCGGTTCCTCTTATTGTTCCCCATCAAAGGGGGCTTCGGGTCAATTACCCCGGATGGGAAACCAGTAATCAACAGGCAGGGAAGTGATAAAGCCCCTCTTATGAATACATACGTATTTCATCAATCATCTGTCGTCGCGGCCAGAGAAAGTCTGGTTCAGATTTTCTGGGCTACAAATATAGATCTCAGTTAACCGGTTAGCCGTGGGTGGAATATCTTGCCAGTCAGCCCACGATCCTCGATCTTGGGCTTTCAATTGGTCGAACAGGTGACGAACGAAGTCGATGTCAGGGCGGAAATAGGAGATGACGTCTAACATGAGAAGTGAAGCCGAGAGTTTACAGAACCATTATATAGAATGTAAATGACAGGTCAACAGAGCCAGAATCAGATAGGATGGGTTAGGAGAAAGGAAAAGGGTACCAACTAAGGACAGCTGATACCCGCCTCCCGTACACTCGTTATCTATTGCCCGGGTTTCAGTGAGCTTTTTAATGGCGCAAAACTCTTACTTCAGGATCACCATCTTGCGGGTTTGGCTACAGTCGCCAGCTTATAGGCAGCAGAAGTAAACTGCACTGGATACGGGCTCACCAGCCCTATTTCGATCCCAGATCCCCTCCCGATGAAATATATGAGGGGCCTGGGCACCAGCCCTCTTAATACTGGACCGGGAGAAAGTCATCTCAGTTTTTATTAAACATTATCACTAGTGAAGAGAATTTGTGCATACTCACCATGAACGGAAGTGTCCAATGGGTTGACAAATTCATCCCAGACTTGAACCAGATCATCAATCGGAAAACGGTGGGTAATCAATTCTTTTGCCTTCAATTTCCCTTCGGCCATTAAATCCATCAAATAAAGATAATCGTCATTTAATGGGGAGTTCAGCGACACACTCGCTTTTGATAGACCGTGCCCTCTCATTCCTCTAGATCGCAGACGTCGCCGAGCCAGTTGCCAGTCACCTAGTTGGCCGGCATGACAGACTACCATTTCCAGTCCTTTGGGGGTGAAAGACTCCGACATATTAAACCGGCAAGAATCCAGAATCCAACCCAGAACGACAATCCGACCACCTGCTGCTGCCGCGCCACATCCTTGTAGAAAAGCTTCGGACGAACCTGATGACTCGACCACCACATCCGCTCCCCGACCGTGGGTAAATTCCTCCATGCAATTCAACAGATCCGTAGTTCTGGGGTTCAAGACCAAATCGATGTCCATTTGCAGACTGATCTGTAGTTTTAAATCACTCAAGTCGCTGACGACGACTTGATAAGCTCCGGTCAGTTTACATAATTGGGCGGCAAAATTACCAATCGGTCCCTGGCCGGTAACCAACACGATATCACCGAGTACGATTTTAGCCGCCCTTGCACCTTTTAATCCCACCTCGGCTTGTAGTAGCATAGCAGCAGACTCTGGGTCCAATCCATCAGGAAGCAGTATTAGATCCGAAGGATCTAATACTGACAGGTCTGCGATAAGTTTTTGACTGTAAATCAATTGGCCTTTTTTGACTGATTGCACTTTAGCTCCGACCTCTTCAATCCGACCAACACCATAGGCGAATCCTTGCAACCAAGGATACGGAAAGGGTCCTCCACTCTTCTGGCGGTTGTAGGAATCCAATTCGATTTCTTCAGCCAGATAGCGGTGGATGGCGGTTCCTTGACTCGGAGCGGTACAGACATGTTTGACTAAAACAGCATTAGGAGTCAGATGAATCTCCTGCTGGCGATACTCGATGGTGCGCGGTGCAACTAGCCATGGTCGCATAACTTTCATTAGCAAAATTCCTTCTCGTATTTGCTTAGAAACTGCTTGGCGGTATTTTTGACTGGTAGCAAAAGATGTCCCCGTCAAACAGTTATTTAGGATCTATTTGGGAACCTTTATGGTGTAGAATTGCGCAGCCTGATCTACATTTACTGTGCTGCAGAGCCATTATATAGCAATGCAAATGACAGGTCAACAGAGTCAGAATTAGATGGTGTCAGGACGTTGGTTAGGGGAAGAAAAGGAACAAGTAGAGAGAAAAAGGGTACTAACTGGTGCTGATACCCGCTTGATTACCCCGTCCACCAGTTATCTTTCCTGGGTTTCAATGAACGTTGCCATAACAGGGCAGGCCGTATATGTGATTAAGTTGCTTCTGTTCTATATCTTGCCTTTACAACAAAATCAACTTTACCATCCCTTGCAAAGTGTGCGGCACTATGTTAATTTCTGGATCTAATTCAAGGAGGCGAAAATGAAAGCAACTTTCTTTTATCTTGCTTTGATGGCCACCAGTCTGGTGCTAGTGGCACCAAGTAAAGCCAAAATTGACCTCAAAACGGCAATGGGTATTTGGCGACTTAACGAGAACACAGGTAAGAAGATCAAGGGTATTTCTGGCAACGATAATCATGGTGAAATCCAAGGTGCCAAGTGGGCCAAAGGCAAAGTTGGCTCGGTGCTGAAGTTTAATGGCTCCACTGATCGAGTGGTAATTCCCGACTCCGACAGCTTTTACGCCAAAAAGGCCTGGACCATTACCTCTTGGATAAAGGTAAGGGGGCAATCATGAAAATCGCTTATGGAACGTACGCGATGCCCCTCATAAGGTTGGAAACGGCAATTCCCACGCTAGCGCAAATAGGATACGATGGGGTTGAAATTTGTATTGGATCTAAACATCTCGAATCTATGCCGGATCAAATCAGCCCCAGGCGTCGAAAGGAACTAAAACAACTCCTGAAACAGCATTGCCTGGGTGTGCCGGCATTTATGGTCTTAGGACATATTCTGGAAGAAGATGAACAAGTGCATCAGGATAACCTTGAACTGATGCGACAGGTTGCTCAACTGGCTAGGGATCTTGATGTTGGAGAGGTGCCTGTGATTGCCAGAGGAATCGGTGGCAAAAGCGAATTGTGGGCAGAGCAGCGTGACCAGATCGTTCAACGATTTATGGACTACGCTCAACTAGCCTCAGCGGAGGGTTTTATCATAGCTGGTGAAGCCCATTGCGGCGCGGCTGTAGACCGATCCAAGCGGGCAATATGGGTAATCGAAACAGTTGACAGTCCTTCTGCCGGCTTACACTTTGATATCATCCATTTTTATCTGGCTGGTGAGCAGATTGAAGATTCGGTCAAGAATCTTGTTCCCATTACTGTCCACACTCATATTACGGATACCAGACGATATGCTGATGGTCAATTCGATCTGCTGCTTCTGGGAGAAGGTGAGCTCGACAGCGTCACTTACTTGAGGGCAATGCATAAGGCGGGATGGAATGACTTCATCACTTTAGAAGTTAGCGCACGCGTTTGGTCAAAAGAAGGATACGACCCTGTTCAGGCAGCCTCTCTTTCTTACGCTACCTTGGATACGGCTTTCAACATAGCTGGTGTTGCCCGAACTTAACTAAGCTAATTATCGACGGAGAAATCTACATCATGCAATATCTTTTTATCTCAACGGCGAAGCCGACAAGGCCACCAACGAATTGTTGACCACCGTGGGCAACAAAGCCGATGTGCGTGTTGGAAATGACGGAAAAGGCAACAACGGAAAAGGTAACAGCAGTGCTGGAACCATTGATGAATTGATCATTTTCCAGCGTAAATTGACAGCCAAGGAGATTAAGCGCTTAATTGAAGACGGGAGAACGAAATTTCTGAGCGTTGAGCCTCGGGACAAGTTACCGTTAATCTGGGGAAATGTCAAGTAAGCGTCAAGAATAGAGTGCCTGGATGGGAATTAAGCCCCAAGTGGCTTTGGGCGGTTGCCGTAATTGTATTTGCCGGCTAAGATTGGAAGGATAATGATAGATTAGAACTCGTCAAATAAAGTAGCCGAGAAAAGTCGACTCAGTAGGGAGTAATCAATGACCCAAGTACAAATCACGGTCCAGTTACCAGATCAAGTGGAATCAATGGAGCAGTTGGAAGCGGTGATTGATGCTAAAGGGCAACAGGTCAAGCCACCGCTCTTTGAGCACCAACTAGCATCTCTAATTCAGCAGTAGAAATCAGCAATTGAAGCCGTTGCTGGTCCAGAGTACAAAAAGAAGAGTCATCTTCAAAGGTTATCAGCACCGTCAACTAGTTTCAGATTCAATAAAGTGGTCTAGGTTCTATTTATGATTCTGCCAGCAGGAGAGAGGTAAAAGTAAGAGGTTAAGTAGACGAAAAATTGATAGAAGTGATGCTTAGGTCCAGATTGGCTTGGATTCTGCCTTGACTCTGTATGGGATTGGTGGGAGTTGTATGCTTTTTACCTTGCCTTTTTCCTACAATCATGTAATATGATAGTATCGTTGTAGAAAGGAGATTTAATCATGTTTGGAAAATTGAATAGAGTCGTCGTTTTTGTCTTCTGCTCGATCCTCATTTTAGCTCAGACTATTAGTTTTGCTAAGGTCAAAAACCTGAAGGATTCCGCTGTTGCGGCCTGGTCTTTTGAGGGGAACTTGAAAGACGTGTCTAATAACGGTAACGATGGTAAGATCCTGGGTAAAACCAAATTTGTGGCGGGTAAGTTTGGCCAAGCGATTGGCCTGTCGGGCAAAGGTGATGGCGTGATCACACCCAAACTGGCACCGATGAATGAAGTGACGGTCGCCCACTGGTCAAAATGTACGGGTCGAATTGGTGCTTGGCGAGTATGGATTAATGTTGACGGTTGGCAAAAAGGAGCCGTTCATCATCAGCTATATCCTGCCAACCAAATTGGTTGGTCGATCCACACTAATACACCAACAGATGTACAAGCTAAGTTACTGATTGATGACAAGCAGAAGGGCAAATGGCATCATATTGCCGTGGTCTACAGTGCCGGGCAAAAAAACGTTAAGTTTTATATCAATGGTGAATTGAATAGTGAAGGAAAGTACACCGCCGTGGGGCCAGCCATACTAGGGCCGGCCCGAATTGGCTCCTGGGATGGTGGCGGCCGTGACTATGAAGGTGAAATCGATGAATTCGCCATTTTCAATACGGCTTTATCGGCCACCCATATCAAGTCTATAGCTACTCAGAGTTTAGCCACTGTACTAAGCGGCGATACCAGCGTAGATACCATTGGTAAAGCTACTGCTGTTTGGGCTAAAATCCGAGCTGCCGATTAACGTTAGCTTGTCCTTATCATAATTCGGTGGAGGACTGACCTGTCAATTTTGATATGTCGTCCTCTTCTTTTTTAAGTTAGTTTTTCTGTTCTAGAATGCATAGAACGAAAGGAAAGGAAGTTTAATCATGTTCCAACGATTAATTTTAGTCTCCGTTTTAGCTCTATATCTAATGTTCCTGTCAACTGAAATTATCGATTTCGCCGAGGCCAAAGGGTTGAAGGATTCTGCCGTTGCGGCCTGGGCTTTTGATGGAAACTTTAAAGATATGACTGCTAATGGCCATGATGGTAAAGTCATGGGTAAAACCAAGTTTGTGGACGGGAAGTTTGGTAAAGCCATTAGTCTATCAGGTCAAGGTGACGGGGTAACCACGCCGGAACTGCCTAAGATGGATGAAGTTACGGTTGCCCACTGGTCAAAATGTACTGGTCGAGTTGGTGCTTGGCGAGTATGGATTAATGTTGACGGTTGGCAAAAAGGAGCCGTTCATCATCAGCTATATCCTGCCAACCAAATTGGTTGGTCCATTCACACCAATACACCAACAGATATACACGCTCAAAAGACCCAGATTGACAATAAACAAAAAGACAAATGGGTTCATATTGCTGTTGTTTACAGTGCGCCTCAAAAAAACGTTAAGTTTTATATCAATGGGGTATTGGAAAGCGAAGGAAAGTACACCGCCGTAGGTCCAGCGATATTAGGTCCAGCCCGAATAGGTTCATGGGACGGTGGAGGACGAGACTATGAGGGAGAAATTGACGAATTCGTCATTTTCGATTTCGTTTTAGATGAAAAGGATGTCCAAACATTGGTTGATAAAGGTCTAGATGAAATCTGGAGTGTAGAACCCGGGAATAAAATGGCTGCTATTTGGGGCAGTATCCGTAGTAGAAATTAATAGCGATTAGTGAAACTAAACCACGTGTTAGCAGAGAAAATCTTACTGAAACCCGGGCCAAAGAAACTGGTGTAGGGGGTAATCAAGCGGGTATCGGTATCCCCAGTTGGTACCCCTTTTTCGTCACTAGCCTCTTTCTTCCTAACTCAACTCCCTGAAAAGCTGACATAAAAAACAACCCCCATCCCGACCTGGGTAATCCACCTCTTTGTCATCAGTGATTGGCCGTTTCGCTGACTGGAGCTGGTCTCCTCATGGCTTAGCCCCTAGCCACCCAGTTCATAGGTTTGAATTAGCATTTAAAAATTCTATTTAGAAGTTGAGGTTATAAGGGTGACACGATTTACAATCTCCATTATAAGTTTCATGGTCTTTGTCTCTATTTTAGCTGTACAAAGCTCGGCCAAGGTTGAGCCCGGGGCTGTTCTAGGCATATGGCTCCTCGATGAAAACAAAGGCGGAGCAGCTACAGATTCATCTAAAAATGGTCGTGATGGAAAGATCACAGGTAGTCTCAAAGTAGTAAAGGCCAAGTTTAACCAAGGATTCGAGTTTGAAGGGAAATTGAATAATGACGTCAGTGTTCCACATGACAAACCTCTAAATCTGGAAAAGTTCACCATAACTTACTGGTGCCGAATGGAGGTCAGCGGCAAGTGGCAAATCCCAGTGCAAAAAGTTGATAATGCTGCCGGCGGGTCACATAGAAATGTGGACTTCCAGACTCCTCCAGTAGGCGGTAACGTCAGCGTCTATTTTTCTCAAGGTGCGAATCAATGGAGAGGGGCCAATGGTAAAACAGTAGTCTCAGATGAGAAGTGGCATCATACGGCTGGTTCTTACGATGGAAAAAAATTGCTGCTTTATGTGGACGGTGTTCAAGAAGCAGAAGGCAGTATAAAGGGAAACCAGACTTTATGGATGACCCATTGATGATTGGAGGTGGAAAGCTATGGCCTTTCAAGGGGATTATTGATGATGTCGGCTTATTCAATAAAGCGTTATCGATCGATGAGATAAAGACTATTATGAAAGAGGGGCTATCTAGTATGCTTGCCGTCTCCCCATCAGACCAATTGACTCTCACTTGGGCCGAGATTAAAAAGTAGAATTTTTAACTTTGCTTCGGCACCTCCGTCTTTTTATTACTGCCATATTTTGACCTTCCACGATAGATCTGATAGTCCGTCGCCGTTAACACAAATACGGCCAGATCGTCCATCTAGAAACGAGCGAGAGCTCATCTCGGCTAATCGCTGGTGTTTCGCTTGATGGCGGCTCTCCGTTAATGACTGAAGCTATTGCGATACAGACTGTAGAGGTTCGATCTTCTGGTCTTTAGTAGATAACGGCTCATCCTTTACTGATAACTGGGCAGTAAGATCCTGCGCCCCCCTAAAAGCCAGACTCCAGTGCTTATGAATCAAATCTGCGTTTAGTGTTGGCGACAGCGATGTTTTATCGTGATGATCATTTTCAAGATTACTCTGACTATAACGCAGTAAGCGTCAAGAATAGAGTACCTAAATGGGCATAGAACGTCAAACCGCTTTGGCTGGTTGCCATTAATCATCCCATTGGTGATTGAGAATCATTTGTCGCCAACATAAAAGTCAGCAGTTCAAAGTTGTTAACCTTAAAGTCGTCTTCCTGTCGCAGAAACACCCAATTATGGGCTGACATGGACTGATGGACATCATCTGCATCTTTCCAGATTACTGGCACTAGTCGCTTGTTGTGCTTGACTGCGTGTTCAATCTCAAAGGTGCAAATTTCAGAGGCTACTGAATCAAGACTGATAATAAAAAGGAAGGAGTCAGCCGCTTCGATACCACCATAAATCTCAGCCAACCAATCAGCCGCAGGCGGGATATCCTGTTAGTCGGCCCAAGGTTCACGATCATGGGTGGTTAGTTGGTCAAACAGGTGACGGACAAAGTCGATGTCACAGCGGGAAAAGGAGAGATTGGTGTCACCAGCACTTGGCTGTTTTGAAAAAAGGACCCTTTTTCTACCACAATTAGTTGTCTGAAACCAACCGCCCCAAACTGGCCCAAACCGTATCAAAAGACTGTTTTGATAAAACAAACACGATATTGACCACCTGTTGATGAGTTAGCTGAAACAGACCAACTAAGTAATCAGGATGGTGCAGGAGTGGATCAGGCTTTGGTCTACCTGTTCCGTGTAGACCATCCAGCCAAGGAATTGGTAGAAGCTGGTCGTCCTATACCGATCCACAAAGAGGGTTTCAAATACTAACGCCATCAGGTTTAGAGGTGCAGATCTTTGTGGATCCTAAAGAGGCTAAGAATGGAGATTGTTTTTATGGGAGCCCCAGTTCGTAAAGGCGAGGCTGCGCCGCTTAGATTCAAAAGCTAAAGGGAACCGTGGTAATCATGAGCTTGGATTCGGTCTGTTGAATAGAGGCATCGTCTCTCTGCCGCCTTTTGAAGCCCCGCACATCTCGGCTTAAGTAAGCCACCTCTTCTGGTTGGTTGACCGGCAAAAAATAATAACCGTCCTTTTCAACTGTCTTCAAAGGATCAAACTGATCGGTACGACCCACTGCCACCAGCATCTCGGCTCCAAAGGGGGCTGCACACTCAAAATCGAGATCTTTCAGTTCGTTTACCGACAGGGAGCGATTGACGCTCTCCGCATTGATAGGCAAATTATCCAGCAACAACGTTTTTTGTCCATCAGCTAGAATGTAAATCAGGCGGACATAACAGGGGCGATTGGAACGCAGATAGATTTTCATCAACTCTCCCTGGCCATAGAGAAGGGCATCTTGGCCGCGGTCAGTCCAGACTTCCAATTGAAACTGATCGCTGTCGATAATCTGTTGGGCGAAGGCCATCTGCTGTGCCATGGCGGACTGAAAATTCTCCGGTTTCAATTGCATGGCCGCTGGCAGAAGGTCAGAGGCAAACTCGACGCTGGTACTGGCTACCACTGTGCCCGATTTCAATTCACGGCATTGCGCCAGCACACGAAGTCGCTCGGTCTCTTCCCAGTAGGAACCGGTGATGATATAGTCAGCACCAGATGCTGCGGCTAGATCACGGCTGAACGATAGAGATCGGGCTTGGAATTGGCCAGTTGGTGGCACCGATTGCGACAGTTTGGATTCTAGCGTCTGTTTCAAATAGCGAGCAAACTGGCTGCACAGCTTGGTGTCCTGATAGTAAAAGGGTATCACCAGCAGTCCAGCTTTTGGAGCCTGAAATTGCTGGTTGAACTGAAACTGGATAGCCCCGGCCACATCTTCCAAATGCTTGATCTCGAACAATGCCAATTGCTGAATGCGATCCCAAATCTCGTTCTTCGACGGTAGGACATCATCCTGTTCCTGCCGGTCCAACAGGGAAGAAGCGCCGACCGACAACAACACCGTCCGACTCTCGGTCAGTTTTTCAAACAGGGGTAAGGTCTGAAAATAGTATTGAAGGGCTAATTCCTTCTGCTCCTGCTCCAGGTTGGACTCTGCCAGACGGATCAGTTGACCGATCTCTTTCTGCACCCGGTCTTTCTCCCGCTGATACAACCCAACCAGGTCAGTACGGCGAATATAGGTCAAAGCGTAGGCGGTGGGATGCTTCCGGTGATCATCGAGGTAGACTTCGCTCTTTAATCCCATGACCTGCAGTGAAGAAGTGCTATAGGTAACAGAACTGAACTGTTGAACCAGATCCGTTTCAGTCTCCTGTTGTTGATTGGAGATGCTGTTGCTAATCTTGACCACTACCTGGCGGGACAAATCCGCCCGCGCGTTATCTTGAGCTACCTGTTGGCTCTGCTGATCAATACCGGCCGCTGAACCAAATCCAGTCAGGTATCGATCAGCAGGGAATTCTGTCGCTTGGCCGTAGTTAACCACCCAATCCGGTTTCTTATTTTTGCCCTCCACTAGGTGACAAATGGACAGACTCAGCGTCAGCCACAGTAAAAACAGGCTGTGTTTAGAGATGACAGTTTGGCGCTCGATAATGATCATTTTTACAATCTCTTATTCGGCGGAAAAGCCCTACTGACTGCTAACAACCATATCTGCAGGCATACAATGTGGCTGTTACTGAGGGTTGGGCCGAGGCTGCTCCTGTTTTAACCACCTGCATTCCGCGGGCTAATAGTGTCATAATCTAAGGCCGACGCCACTAACCGACGGACGGCGGTTTCTAAAACACCAGTATTTTCCCAGGTAGCTTAGCCCACCCAATCATAAGTGAACCCAGAGAAGTTTTTAAGCTGGTTCGGCCTAAAGTCCGATACTCATTGACGGTTTTCCTGTTAGTTTTGTTGGTCAGCAACACGCACCAGTACATGATATGACCCATCCTCAACATCGTACCAACGTGCGACCACTGCTATATTTTTTAACCGGACTGTAATCTCTGTGCTGGTAATTTGCTCATTGTAATCCAGCGCATATTTTCCCAGATGACGAATCTTGGCCTTCAGGTTGACGGCCAGGTTTATACGAGCATGCTTTTCCGCTGCCTGCCAGCCGATTTCGGGGTGATAGCGAGGATTACAGTTTCCAACCCCGTAAATAAATCCATCATTGGCGGGCCGATTGATTAGCCAGTCGGGTTTTTTCTGCGAGGCTAGGGTCTTCCTCGTGGCCAGTTTACATTTTTGCTCGCCAATTAAAACCAGCAAAAGTTGTGGCGTTTCATAGGTCGCCCAGACGTGGTACTGGTTGGAGACTCGCTTTCTCAGAGCGGAGGGAGTAACTTCACTGAAATCCGCCACTTGTACCTGATCAATGCTGATACGGCCACCGACGATATCGACCTGCTGTTGTCGGGCTAGTTGATCAATCGCATTTTCAGTGGCCTGCTCAATTGAAGATTGTCGATAAAAGTAGCTCCTGGCATAACCAACAGCACAAGCAAAGTCGATCGGTGGTGTCCAAAACCACTGCGGGTAGGTGATCAAACGACCCTCATTAGCACTCTGTAGAGCCTGACCAGCACAGCCGAACCAACCAGCTGTCAGACAGATTTATTTCGGCTTTGGGACGGTGCTACGGTGCTAAACCCTGTTCTTTCTTAAATTGGTCGTATTTATCGACTTCTCCTTCCAATTCCTGAAATCCTTGTGAGGCCCGGAAACGGGTATACATGTTCTGCTGTTTTTTGATAGCCTCCATCAATGCTGTATTGGCCGGGCCGATTGGCATCTCCATTAAGACGTAGGATCGATAAATGATCTCACCCTCTTTGACTGTTTCGACCTTTCTAGCTTTGGAACCATTCAGTACTTTGGAGGTCACAGACTTAGAAACTTCCGTAGTCTGGCTCAAGAATTCGGCGTCCTCTCCTAATCCGACCTCTTCGTTAAACTGTTTAATCATCGATTTGACCTTGGTTTCCATCTGTTGGGCAATATCGACGCGTCCCTGCTGTTTGGCTTTATTGACTGACATTTGTAAGTCTCTGGAGGTGGAGGTTGCGACCGCAAATATGTAGTTTGGATCTTCTGGTAGTGCTTGGAACCATTCTGGCAATCCAAGGGAATTACCTTTGGAGGCAGTTTTCCCACCACAGCCTAAGGATAGGGCCGCAATTGCCAGTAGAACTAACGACAGGTTGAAGATTTGCATCAAACGTAAATTTCTCATATGATCACGCCTTTTGTGGAATGTTGGTTATGGTTTAACTGTTGGTATCTGGTACATCTTGACAGAAACAGATTGGTATTGGTTCGGTATATCGCCGATCTTCCAGCCCCTTCCAGTAGTTTCACTGTAAAAGTAACGACGATCTTCATACTGATAATGAGCCCCCGAAAATTGGCCAGAAACCCCCAGTGCCAAATGACCTTGGGGATTGAGCAGCATCAAGTCATATCCAAGTGGTCGGAGAAGACTTGCTGCTAAAATCACGGTGTCTTCACAGTCTCCGCCACCCGCAATTAGGGTCTCAAAGGCGTACATCTTGAACTCATCATATCCCGTTGCCACATCGTCTGCGGTATAGGGTAAACTTTGGCTAAATGAGAGGATGAAGTTAGCTAACCGCTCTCTACTCCAACTGTTCTTTTGGCCGATTTTCTCCATTTCAGTAGCGATTGGCTGACCAACCGCTGATCCTTCTACCACCATTTGCGTCCATCTGGCACGGTCACAGTTAGAATAGGTGTTGTAGGCTTCTAAAGACAAGCCGATCAAAAGAGTATAGCTCTGGCCTTCAAAATTCCAAATAAATCGCCGTCCTAAAACCTGATCGGTATTCTGAATCCGCTTTTGGTTTAGTTCAGCATGCAGTTCAATAAAGGTTACGCCACCATTTGGGAATTGAGGTACTTGATCGAAAGTTTCGTCCGCTGGAACCGGAATCACAACCGGGTTCTTTGGTGGCTCTTGCGGTGCCGGTGGCTGAACCGGTGCGGGAACAGAAATTGGATCGGGAACCGGGTTTACTATTTCGGCCGGTTGAACTGGCAATTGGCTATCCGGTTCGGGCTCATTTTCGACCGGTTGAATTTCGATCAGCATTTCGGGGGCTGACGAAAGATCCGTTGGATCAACAGGGGCCGGCGACGGTGGAGTCGGCTCAGATGGGGAATCGACGACTATAGGTATCGGATCAAGTTCAACCTTATCAGGCAACGGTTCCACCTCTACAACAGGTTTCTCCTCCACCAAAGGTTTGAATGGTTGCCACTTTAGATCCGTTGCCGTGGTGACCTCGGCCTGCCTGGTTTGACGGACTCGATTCCAACCGACGATAGCGACGAGCGCAACATTTGGGGACTGGTCCAAGTCGGGTAGACGAACGGCTCTATTGTACCCGGAATCGATCAGCCAGATCGATTGATCGGTGGGCTGAACCACCAGTTTTTTAGGATAACGCAAATTGGTAACTTCACCCCTGGGAAGTAGATCAGCAGTTAAGCGAATTGCCATCATTGGGCGGAGTAACCAAGCCCCACCATCATTCGTAGCGACGACGTCAATTAGATCGGGGATGGCAAATCGAGCTCTTTGCGGATCACCGTCCTGAAAGCGATAAATCGATCCCCGTTGATCGACGCACCAGATTTGCTTAG
>Ga0208406_1000622_pt1 | contig 14249 bp, 12 predicted proteins | sample ETNtaG_15_FD_185769 | JGI IMG/M metagenome (GOLD analysis project Ga0208406, IMG submission 185769) | Marine microbial and viral communities from oxygen minimum zone, Eastern Pacific Ocean - ETNP201302PF89A (SPAdes) (version 2) | ecosystem: Environmental > Aquatic > Marine > Oceanic ...
CAAGATTGAAATTTCACCGCCAACCGGGATACTATTAATGACTGTAGAGGTTAATTCGGCATACGATAATGAAGATCTTATCCTGTTGCGAACATCATGAGCCATTTCCTCAATTGGCGTTTCCGTTACAGATATAAATGTCATTGGATCCATCCTGACTTCGAAAGGAGCTACCATACGATACTCTCCGCCAATCGTTGCTCCGCCTACAATGGTTCCTCGACCATCAATTCGAGCGGCAGATCTGATAATCATTACTGCCGGGTTGAACGAAAGTAAATCAACGATTGTAGATGTGCCCTCTGATGGAGGGGTCGTAATGCTGTCTGACCATGTTACTGCATCCACGGTTGCATAACTCAAAACTGTTGTACCAATTTTGCTCATGCGGATTATAGTACGAGTGCTGTCTGATCCATAATCGCTGGGTTTGGCAATTGTTGCTCGAACTTCAACGATGGATGAATCTCCCATTGTATTATAACCAACCATATCCACATCCAACTGGACAGGAAGGTCTATAGAGTTAATCATATCAAATTCAAAGGACACAGCGGTAAATGCCATTCCGGAAAATCCCGAAGGCATACCGGTAATATTTTGAGTAGAAGGCGGGAATGTTTCAATAATGTTGGCTTCCAACGATTCGAAATGGAGTTCTTGAACCTCCACATTAATGGTCATATTTCCTAATTCAGAACCATCCAGTGGAATAAATGCAGTTTGAGCCTGTAATCGAGCGGTCAAATCAATGATTAATTCTGAAAGTGCACTATCCGCTCCAGCCGGATTTAAAAATGTATAACCGTCAATCGCGAAGGTCTTACTGTACGTTGTATAATCCTCAAATAATACTGTATCCACTTTGACAGAATCTCCACCAGTAGATGGCGGTACAAAATTCCTGAAATTCATGATGAAGTCCATATAAAATGGATAGGTACTCTTCAGATTAGAAATAGCAATTTCATTAATACCAAAAGCTGTGCCTGTTTTGAAGATACCCGAATAAATCTCCACGGTAGATGGAAATGTAACAGGCGGTAGTTCTGCAGGCATATCGTATTCCGCAATTTCTACAACTGCTTCATCTACACCGGCGATACGAATGCGAATCGCAAAGTTTACCTGTATTAAATCACCGGCGTTAATGGTCAGCGTATCTGTTTCGTTCGTATGCGCGGCCACATCAAAATCAAATAGTATTCTGATTGCATCTTTAATTTGTTGATCACCTATTAATGTTGAACGTGTAAATGTTTCATCTTTTACCACTGTACTTTGTTCATGATCAGCTAATGTATCTGGTGACACACTGGAACCAGTAATCATTGAAAATCGTGCATTAGTGATATCTGTTAACATGCCATCATTTGTAATGGATGAGAAGAAAAAACTGCTATCACTGCTACCGTCTGCCTGGATCATTACACCAGAGACTTCTGTAATAAATTCAGGTAATTCACTTTCATCAATCGAAGGTAATGGAATCTCTACAGCAGGAAATGTTGTATCAAATACTGCCAAAATATCGTTCCAAGTTGATGCAAAAATTTGTTGATCATCAGTTGGAGGGATTGTAAAAGGAATGCCATTTATATCCGTCAATAAACCAGGAGTAAATGGAATAGTCACATCGATTGTTGTATCTACGATAACTGTAAGACTGGGTGCAGTTTGAGGAGTCCCTTCATATTCAATTTCTGCTCCCACGTCCACTTCTAAATAGGATGCATCAATGGATGTTTTAGGAAGTGTATCTTCAAATATCAACTGCATTCCTAGCGAATCATCTGTAGAGAAAATTTGTTTATTATCTACAATCCCATCCAGTGTATACTTTTCCTGAACGAGAGGGATTTTCAGGTCAATAAACCAGGTAGGAGTTTCGAAATCTGACGGATTTTGAAAATCGCAGGCACCTATATACATTAAGGAAACAGTAATCCATAAAATGGAGATGAATCTCTTTAGACGGAAAATCGTCGACCTCGGATTGTTAACGCTCTTCATATTGGAATGGGAAATTCATTCATTTTGAGCATTCTTACTATAAAAAAATCCACATCTTTTAATGTGGATTTTTTGAATGATAAGTGACGAAAAAGGGTTAATAGCGATATTCATCCTTTTTGTAAGGACCATTTTTACTTACGCCAATATAGTTAGCCTGGTCATCCGATAATTGTGTTAGCGTCACACTCAATTTATCCAAGTGCAATCGTGCTACTTCTTCATCTAATATTTTTGGAAGAACGTATACACCGACTTCAGGTTTTTCTTCAGCCAATGCAATTTGAGCTAATACTTGATTAGTGAATGAATTGGACATGACAAAACTTGGGTGTCCGGTAGCGCATCCTAAATTCACCAAACGTCCTTCAGCTAAAATAAAAATCTGATGACCATCTTCAAACGTATATTTGTCCACCTGTGGTTTAATATTTTCTCTTTTTGTAGTTGAATAATTATTTAATGCGTCCATCTGAATTTCATTATCAAAATGGCCAATATTACAAATAATAGCTTGATCTTTCATTTGCTTCATGTGGTCGAATGTGATGATATCCTTATTACCGGTTGCAGTCACATAAATATCGGCTTCAGGCAAGGCTTGTTCAACCGTTTTGACTTCATATCCTTCCATGGCAGCCTGAAGAGCACAAATAGGATCAATTTCAGAAACGATGACACGAGCACCAAATCCCTTCATAGATTGAGCGCATCCTTTTCCTACATCTCCATATCCACATACAATGACTACTTTACCGGCAATCATAACATCTGTGGCGCGCTTGATGCCATCAGCTAATGATTCTCGGCATCCATAAATATTATCAAATTTTGACTTAGTAACAGAATCATTTACATTATAGGCAGGAAATAAAAGTGTGCCGTCTTTTTCCATTTGTTCCAAGCGATGTACACCTGTGGTTGTTTCTTCAGAAACACCAATGATGTTTGTCGATATTTTATGCCAATGCTGATCATCTTTTTCCAATACATCCCTTAATAACTTTTCAATGACAATTTCTTCTTCAATGGTTGTTTCGATTTCAGGAACTTTACCTGATTCAGCAAAAATATTTTCAAGTTGAAATCCTTTATGAATAAGGAGTGTAGCATCACCACCATCATCTACAATAAGATCCGGGCCACTTCCGTCCGGAAATGTTAATGCCTGCATTGTGCACCACCAATATTCTTCCAACGATTCACCTTTCCAGGCAAAAACGGGAACACCGCTATCTGCAATGGCAGCAGCAGCGTGGTCTTGAGTAGAAAAAATATTGCACGATGCCCAGCGAATATCTGCACCCAGTTCCCTTAATGTTTTAATCAAAATAGCTGTTTCAATTGTCATATGGAGAGAACCGGTCAACTTTAATCCTGCCAACGGTTTTTCAGAACCATATTTTTCTTTGGCCGTCATTAATCCGGGCATTTCTTTTTCTGAAATAGAAATTGCTTTGCGTCCGGATTCAGCAAGGCTTATATCAGCAATTTTATAGGGTAAATTTTCTGTAAGTGGTTTCACATATTCTCCGCAATTTATATAATGTTATGTAGTTCGTTAATCATATCTGTTTTTTCCCATGTAAACAAATCATCTTCCCGTCCAAAGTGGCCATAAGCTGCAGTTGCAAGATAGCGTGGTTTTTTCAGATCAAGGTGCTTAATAATGCCAGCCGGTTTTAGAGGAAATAATTCCCTGGCCGCATTGGTCAGAGCAGTATCATCCAGTTTTCCAGTGCCAAATGTTTTCACATAAAAAGATGTTGGTTCAGCCACACCAATACTATACGAAAATTGTATTTCACATTTTTCAGCTAATTCGGCAGCGACAATATTTTTGGCAATGTAGCGAGCCATATACGCAGCAGAGCGATCTACTTTAGATGGGTCTTTACCTGAAAATGCACCGCCGCCATGGGGCGCGTAACCTCCATAGGTATCTACAATAATTTTACGGCCGGTTAATCCTGTATCAGCGGCTGGACCACCATAAACAAAGCGCCCTGTTCCATTCACAATAAATGAATCATCATAGGCAATACCATATTCATCCAATACTGGTTTAATAATCTGATCGACAACTTGTTCTTCTACAAAGTCATGCTCTTGCTCTTTTGTACCTTTTTCATCGAGCATATCATCGTGCTGTGTCGCAATAACTGACTTGCTCACTTTAACAGGACCGGAACTATTGTATTCCACAGTTACCTGTGATTTACCGTCGGGTCGGATCCAAGGCATCGTACCATCTTTACGCAATTTCGCCAGTCGCTCTGTCAGTCTGTGAGCAAGATGGATGGGTAAGGGCATTAATTCAGGTGTTTCATTACAGGCAAATCCAAACATAAGCCCCTGGTCTCCTGCGCCTTGTTCATCATGCAAACCTGATCCTTCATCAACGCCTTGAGAAATTTCCGGACTTTGGGCATCCAAACTGGAGATAACTTTAACTTGCTCATCATCCATACCATAAGCTTCATTGTTGTAACCAATTTCGACCAAGGTTTCCTTTACGACATGCTCTACTTCAACAAAGCCATTCGTTGTCACTTCTCCTGAAACAACCACTAATCCGGTTGTAGCCAAAGTTTCACAGGCAACCCTTGAATTAGGATCCTGCGATATTAGATTATCTAAAATTGCATCAGATATGGCATCGCAGACTTTATCCGGATGTCCTTCAGTCACTGATTCAGATGTAAATAGATAATTGTTCATAATAGTTTAATCCTTCCTGTTATTGGGGCGAAAATTTACTTTTCTTCTACAACGCACTCCAAGAGTCTTGAGTTAATAATGAATAAATCGAAAGAAAGATAATTTTTGAATTAATGATCAATGAGCAAACATCTTTTCCTTTATTTTTTTTACCCGGATTATCATTTTATCAACAGCCCTGTCTATCGATTTGGTTGCGTTATCTGTTGTTTCTTTTATATTCAAATGTCGTGATGGCATGTAGAGATTTATTTCTGTGGTATACATATTATTTTCATGAAGTAAAATAATTTGACACCGTGTAATGCGATCAAATATTTTATGAAGTCGTTGCACTTCCTGCTCTGCATATTCTCGTAAAGTGTCAGGAGCATGAAAATGACGAGCTGTGAATTCAATGAGCATGATTTTCCTCCTTAAGGTTTTGAAGGCTTCGCAAAACCTTCGTTTAATTAATGACAGGGCCTGCTGCATGAATAGCAGGGTCATCAATATTATATTGTTTAAAATTTTTCTGAAATTTTTCTGCCAGTTGTTTAGCTGTTTTGTGGTATTCATCCACATTTTTCCAGGCATTTGTTGGCAAGAGTATTTCCTCCCCAATATTTTCCAATTGTTTCGGAATCTGAACACCAAAATAATGATCTTTTACACACTCTGCTGATTCAATGCTTCCATCCAATACTTTATGGATGATTTGTCTTGTAATGGGCAGACTGATCCGTTTAGCTCCGGAACTGGCACTTGCGCCAACCCAACCCGTATTTACCATATAACAAGGAACATTATATTTGTTCATTTTCTCGCGTAGTAATTCAGCATATTTCAATGGGTGCAGGGTTAAAAAGGGCCCCCCAAAACAAGGTGAAAATGTGGCAACAGGTTCTGTGATTCCCCGTTCTGTCCCTGCGACCTTTGCTGTATATCCACTAATAAAATGATACATGGCCTGTTCTGGAGTTAATTTTGAAACCGGAGGTAGAATACCATAGGCATCACAGGTGAGAAAAATGATTATTTTTGGATGCCCTGACATGGAAGGTTTTCCCTGACCGAATACAGAATTATCAATATAATTCAACGGATAGGAGACACGTGTATTTTCAGTTTTCGAACCGTCACTGAAGTCGATAACCCTGGTACGTTCATCAAAGACAACATTTTCAAGTAATGCTCCATGGCGGATTGCATTGTATATATCCGGTTCATGTTCGGGATTCAAATCGATGACTTTTGCATAGCAGCCACTCTCAAAATTAAAAATCCCATCATCAGACCAGCCATGTTCGTCGTCCCCGATTAAAGGTCTTTCAGGATCTGTACTTAATGTAGTTTTACCCGTTCCGGAAAGTCCGAAAAAGATAGCAGGATTTTCTCCATTTTTATCAACGTTTGCTGAACAATGCATAGACAATACACCTTGCAAAGGCAGCAAATAATTTAACACAGAAAATATACCCTTTTTCATTTCGCCGCCATATTCAGTACCGCCAATAATGGCGATACGTTTGGCCATGTGAAAAATGATAAATGTTTTTGAATTCATTCCATATTCTTCAAATTTCTGGTTTTTTACATCTGATGCATTAATTATAGTAAAATCCGGTTCAAATCCGATTAACTCATCCTGTTCAGGACGAATAAACATGTTGTGTGCAAAATGAGCCTGCCAAGCTTTCTTGGCAACTATTCTTACGTTTAGCCTGTATTTTGGATCTGCACCGGCAAATCCATCGAAAATATAGGTTTTGGAGTCATCAGCGTGGTTGCAATAATTCACTACCTGTTCATACAATTCATCGAAAATAGATTCGTCCAATTTGACATTCACCGGTCCCCACCACAAATTTTCATTCGAAGATTTTTCATCTACAAAATATTTATCTTTCGGAGATCGCCCGGTATACCGCCCTGTGTCAACCATGATGGCACCATTCATCCCCATTTTACCTTCATTTTGTAAAAGAATATCTTTAATCAAATTTTCGACAGAAAGATTTCTAAGTATTTTGTCAACATGCGTTAAACCAATTTTATCTAATCCTAATTTTTCAACTGTGGTTAGCATCTTTGTTCCAATTATTCACCATGGGGATGAGCTTGTTTATATATTTCTTTCATTTTTTCTGGTTGAATGTGTGTATACACTTGCGTTGATGAAAGACTGCTATGTCCCAGAAAATCCTTCAATGCCCTGATATCCGCACCGCGTTCAAGCATATGCGTGGCAAATGAATGACGTAGCGTATGAGGTCCTAAAGACGTTCCTTCTGCAATTTGCTGTAAATACATACTCACACGCCGCTGGACAGTTCTAGTTGAAATCCGCATACCTTTTGAATTTATAAAACATGGTTCTTTAGCGTCACCCGTATTAATACTTATACCTCGTTTTAACATATAATTATCAATGGAAATTTTGGCACGATTACCATAAGGAATCAATCTCTCTTTCTTTCCTTTTCCAAAAACCCGAACGCATTGCTGAACGCTATTAAAATCACCTAAGTTTAAATTAACTAATTCACTTAAACGCATTCCAGTACTATAAAACAATTCCAAAAGTGCCCGGTCACGAATACCAATCAGTGTATCTGCTTTAGGGCTATTCATCAAGTCTTCGATGGATTTTTCCCGAATATAAACAGGAAGTGTTTTGGGTGTCTTGGGTGTTTTGATATTTGTAGAAGGGTTTGTTTTAATAACATCATTTTTATGAATATATTTACAAAAAGACTTAATGGTGGCAAGTCTGCGGGCTACCGTCCTACTGCTAAAATCTTCTTCAAATTCTTTGCCCAAAAAATGACGAATCGTTTGACGATCAATTTTGTCGACTGTCCATTTAGGATTGTTTGTGTATGATTTCATAAAAAGATCAAAACGCTTTAAATCATTAGAATAGGATGTTATGGTATGGACAGAATATCCTTTTTCCTGCTCTGCATATAAAATAAAATCGGTGATATGCTTATTTAAATCAGCCATAATGGGTTTGCATATGTTCAATCATTGTTTGCATATCCTGGGGCAATTCTGCAGTAAAATTAACCCTTTCTCCCGATATAGGATGATTAAATGATAATTGTTTTGCATGGAGCGCATGGCGGTTCATTTTCTTCAATAACAATTTAATATCACGTTGAACCTCCGGTAAAAATCCTTTGGTTCGATTGACACCACCGTTGTATTTCTCATCATGAACAATGGAGTGATTCATATGCATTGCATGAATACGAATTTGATGCGTGCGCCCTGTCTTTGGATAAAACTCAACAACGCTCATATACCGAAAATCCTGAAGTACTTTAAAATATGTAACTGCCTTGCGCCCGGATTCATCAACACAGAAAGTCGTTGGATTTTTTCGGTTGCGTTTAAGTGAAACATCTATACAGCCTTCTTTCTCTTTCCATATTCCCCAAGAAATACCCATGTATGTTTTTTCAACCGTTCTATCCTGAAACTGTGCTGCAATATTGCTATGGGCATTATTCGTCTTTGCTACAACCATGATACCGGATGTTTCCTGATCAAGGCGATGGACAATTCCGGGACGCAAAGCTTCATTTAATGTTGATAGATTTTCACAATGATGCTTTAATCCATGTACGAGTGTTCCGGTATAATTACCCTTACCGGGATGGACAACTAAACCTGCCTGTTTATTAATGATAATAATATCATCATCTTCAAATAAGATATTGAGGGGAATATCTTCAGGTATAATTGAATCTATTTCAGGTTCGATATCCATCGGTTTTGCAATGACTGTGTCACCCACTTGGAGTCTATAATTTGCCTTTTCCAATTTTCCATTAACTGTTACAAATTCCTGTTTAATCATCTTCTGTATCAGTGTACGTGTAACCTCGGGCAATTGTTCAACTAAATAGTGATCCAGGCGCGTGTTTTCTTCACCTGTAATCACGCGATTATTCGTAATCAAGAAGTGGTTTCTAACTGAAGTTTTGGTTGGATGAAAAATGAAAAATATAAAAAAAGTATCATACCGATTGTTACAGCAGTATCTGCTACATTAAAAATATACCAATGGTAGTTACCGATCATAAAATCGAAAAAATCCACCACTTTGCCAAAAAGGAGACGGTCTATCAAATTACCAATTGCACCTGCTAAAATAAGCGCCAGGGATAATCGCATTAGAAAATGATTATGCTGTTCTTTCCAAAGATAAACGAAAATAACACCCGTTAAAATAATCGAAATGACTGAAAAAACATAGATTCCTCCCGGAAAGTTTAATCCAAATGCCATACCGTCATTTGTAATATACGTCAGGTGGAAAAAGTTATTAATGACCGGTACAGAATCGTACAAGTCAAGATGGGTGCGTGTAAGCGCTTTGGTGATTTGGTCTATAACCACAACCACAGCACTCACCAGCAAAATTCTCATTTTAAGTTCAGTTTATCCTTTGTCTTGCATTCTACGCATTTGGTTGCATTGGGTACTTCCATCAGCCGTTCTTCAACAATAAGCCCCCCACAAATATCGCATACGCCAAACTCTTCATTGTCAATGCGTTCCAATGCTAAAGAAAGATTTTTATAATAATCACTTTCCCGGCTCATGAACATGAAGTTCTTTTCCTGCTCAAAGGAATCGGAGCCGGCATCGGCCATGTGCACGCTATAAACAGAATCCTGGGAAAGACCCGCTTTGGGATTTCCTTTATCCATAATGTCGCTCTTAATATCGTCCATATCATGAGAAACTTCTTCCATTTTTGCCAAAATCGTTTTTCGAAATTTATTTAATTTAGCTTTTGAATATTTTTTAGCCACAATTTATCCTTTCTTGGTATGTGTTCGTTCTATACTTAATGTTAACGATTGATCTTGAATCTCAAATGTTGATTCATATTCACCTTTATTTGATTTTTCTGTCATTTCAATTGTCAACGTCTCATTACAAAAGAATTCTTTATAATCTTCCAGCGCATCTCCTAAAGGGCCGTCAATCAATCCATTAATCTTGATGCGATCTTCAACAGCGAAATTAGCATTTTTTCGCATAATTTGCACGTGACGAATGAGATCCCGAACCATGCCTTCTCGAAGTAATTCTTCTGTCAGTTTTGTTGTTAATCCAACCGTAATTCCACCATCCATTTCAGATGTGAATCCTTCAGCTGATTTCGTATTAATCAAAAAAGCATCTTTATTTAATTCGATGCTTTCTCTTGACAGTTCAAATTTTATACCATTACCGCTATTTAATGTTTGTATAATATTATTTACATCCATTTCAGCAATGGCAGTTCGTATTTCTTTCATCTGTTTACCATAGTGTTCACCCAAAAATGGCAGATTTGGTTTGACTTCATACTGAATGAGCTCTGAAATATCCATAACTCGCACCAATGTCTTGACGTTCAATTCATCCAAAATAACCTTGCTGTTTGCTTCTATAAACGCAGCAACGTCATCATCTTCCACGGCAAAACACAGTTTGGCTAACGGTTGGCGAATTTTCAAGTTTGCTTTGTTGCGTGCGGAACGACTCTGCTCAACCACTTTGCGCAAAGCATCTACTTGATTGATAAGCGTTTCATCAATGGACGCCTCATCCGCTATGGGAAAATCGCATAAATGGATACGCGGTTGCGACGAATGTACCAGTTGGACAAGTCATCCAAAAATCGCTCGAATGACCGCATGAATTTATCCACTCGAAATGCATTATAATTTTCAGTAGCATCTTTGATCAACTTGTGCATTTTTGAAAGAATCCACTTATCCAGGATGGTTAGATCATTGTCATTTAATTTCCTGCCTTCCGGGGAAAATCCATCCACCGACGCATAGGTGGCATAGAAAGAATAGGAATTCCAAAGCTGGATCAGTTTTTTCCTGACTTCGTCTGCGTGACCGTAACCAAATAATAAATTATGTTCTATATTTTGCGTGGCATACATCCAGCGCATGACATCCACACCCATCTTTTCAGCAGCATCATCAAACCAGATAGCGTTCCCCCAGGACTTATGCATATCCCGACCTGTTTCGTCTTTGACTAATCCATGACCTAACAGCGTTTTAAATGGTGCCGTTTCTTCCAATTCTGCTGACATGGCCAATAATGAATAAAACCAATTCCTGAATTGTCCCGGAAAGCATTCAGTTACAAAATCCCCGGGGAACCATTCTTTCCAATAATCCTTATCCGTGGTATAGCCCATAGTTGAAAATGGTACAATTCCTGCATCGAGCCAGGGGTTACCCACATCTACGATTCGCTGGCCTATCAAACCGCTTTCCGGATGTTTGATCTTTACCTTGTCGATCCATGGACGATGGGGTGAGTTGCCTTCGAACTCATCCCAACCTTCAACGGCTAATTCTTTTAATTCTTCTTTTGAACCCACAACATAAAATGAATCATCCTCAAATGTCCACATGGGCAGTGCCAATGGGCAGTGCCAATCCCCAGAAGCGTTTTTTGGAAATCATCCAATCGCCCATATTATCCAACCATTCGTGCTCCCGGTCTTGGCCCCATTCCGGGATCCAATTTATGTCATCCACAACTTTTTTGATCTTTCCCCGCCAATCCATATTGATGTACCATTCTTCCACCAAGCGAAAAACAAGTTCATCACCCGATCGCCAGCAATGGGGATAGACGTGGGGATAATCTTCCACATGTACTAAAAATCCCCGGTCTTTCAGATCAGCAATAATGGATTCTGTCGTTTCCCGATTCGTGGCCGTTTTACCTTCCAGCCAGCCATATTTATCGATGAATTTGGATTCATCGTCTAAGGGAGCCAAGTTTACCAATCCCAATTTTTTTCCAATTTTATGATCGATATCTCCGCAGCCGGGAGCCATATGGACAATGCCGGTTCCCTCCCCTGCGACTACAATATCATTACCGATATTGTCTTTCCCCGGATCGATGACAGAATGCTGATTGACAGCATAAGCATTTTTTACTTTTAATTCTTCATCTATAAATGGATAGCCGCCCGGTTCCTGCTGGGCAGGCAGATCATCGTATGGACCTTCATATTTCCACCCCACCATTTCTGAACCTTTTATTGAACCAAGTACTTCATACCCTCCGTGTTCTTTGAAAATTTGTGCGATGGTTTTTAATTTGGGAACACCATCAATCCACTGCTTTTTTTCCTTGAACTGTTTTTCCAGACGTTGAAATTCCAGATTGTCTTTGGCGAAATAATAAATGGATCCATCGGAAGCTTGCAGTTTTACATAATCGAGATTGCCATTCACTGCTGCAGCCACATTTGATGAAAGTGTCCAGGGAGTCGTCGTCCAAACCAAGAGGTGTTCATTTTTTCTATCTTTTAATGGATAACTGACAAATACGGATTTGTGAGCAACAAGTTTCCTGCCTTCCACAATTTCCATTTGTGAATAGGATGTTCCCGATCGGCCACTCCATGGGACTGAATCAGATCCACGGTAGATTTTTCCTTCGTTGAAGAGCTTTTTCAAAAAGGCCCAGATGGTATAATTATTTTCATCGGACATAGTGAAATAAGAATTATCCCAATCCATCCACATACCCAAACGCTTGGACTGCTCGGTTTGGACACCGGAATATTTGCGAACGCGTTCTTTGCAGAGGTTGACAAATTTTTCAATTCCATGTTCTTCCACATCGCGCTTGGACTTGAATCCCAACTCTTTTTCCACTTCCACTTCCACCCATAATCCCTGACAGTCGAAACCGTTCTGGTAGCGGAGCTCGTGGCCGGTCATTGCCTTGTAGCGGTTATAGATATCTTTTAATGATCTGCCCCAGGCATGGTGGACACCCATGGGATTATTGGCTGTAATGGGACCATCTATAAAGGACCATTTCCCAACTCTTTTTCCACTTCCACTTCCACCCATAATCCCTGGCAGTCGAAACCGTTCTGGTAGCGAAGTTCATGGCCGGTCATTGCCTTGTAGCGGTTATAGATATCTTTTAATGATCTGCCCCAGGCATGGTGGACACCCATGGGATTATTGGCTGTAATGGGACCATCTATAAAGGACCATTTAGGTTTTCCTTTATTAGCCGCAACACGCTTTTTGAAAATGCCGTTCTTTTCCCAGAACTCGAGTATATTATGCTCGAGCTCTACGAAATCAACTCTAGGGTTTACTTTTTTAATCATATACTTAACAAATACAGGGCGTAAAATTAGTGCTTTATGCAGATGCAAACAAAGTAGCAGAAAACAAAAAAGGGCAATAAAACAATTGCCCTGATAATAAACCTATAAGGTAATGGTTTTTTAAAGATGAATCATTTATAATGGTGTATTACATCTCCAGCGTCAAAAACCGGGATATATCTTTTCGTTTCACCAAAAACAGGACAGTATTCCCCCGGGTTTCTGAATCGATCAGTTTATAAAAACCCTTAATTGAATCCACATTTTGCCGGCCAACTCGGGTGATCACATCTCCCGGTCGAAGTCCTGCTGAAAATGCTTCACTTCTTCTATCAATATTAGTTACAACAACACCAACGACATCTTCATCGATTTCGTATTCCCGCAATAAATTAGATGTTACATCTTCCACTTGAAAACCCAATTCACTTTCAATCTCTGACTCTACCCTGGCTAATGTGCGTGGATTCTCCGGCAGTTCCTCCAATGTGATATAATATTTTTTCTTTTTCCCGTCCCGAAGCAATTCGACTGTATATCGCTTATTCGGTTTAGAACTGGATACAATGTGCGTGGATTTTCCGGCAGTTCCTCCAATGTGATATAATATTTTTTCTTTTTTCCGTCCCGAAGCAATTCGACTGTATATCGCTTATCCGGTTTAGAACTGGATACAATATTTTTCAAATTCGCCGAACCGGTAATATTTTTTCCGTCAAATGTTGTAATTATATCCCCGATTTCGATTCCGCTTTTTTCCGCTGGACTGTTATTGACCACATCGCCAATCAAAGCGCCATCTCTGGTGTCCAAACCCATGGCCCGCGCGGTGGCATCATCCAGATCCTGGATATACACACCCAGCCATGATCGAATCACACGGCCTTCGTTAATGAGATCATCCATGACCTTCCGGGCCATATTCACAGGAATCGCAAAACCTACACCACGATTGGAGCGTTCAAATCCCCCGGTGGCTATTGCCGTATTGATACCAATTAACGCTCCGTCCAAATTCACCAATGCACCACCACTGTTCCCGGGATTAATGGCAGTATCCGTCTGGATAAAATCTTCATAGTTATCCCCGGATATGATATTACTGCGCCCCAAAGCACTTATAATTCCGGCGGTGACTGTATGGCTTAAATTTTCTGTAAAAGGGCTGCCGATTGCCAATACCCATTCACCCACGCGGAGTTTATCAGAGTCACCCAAATCAACAGCAATGAGATCAAATGCTTCAATCTGTATGATAGCCAAATCTGACTTGGGGTCCGTACCCACAACTTCCGCTTCAAACTCACGCTTATCGATGAGCTTAACGGTTATTTCATCCATGTTTTCAACCACATGG
>Ga0208406_1000624_pt1 | contig 14215 bp, 10 predicted proteins | sample ETNtaG_15_FD_185769 | JGI IMG/M metagenome (GOLD analysis project Ga0208406, IMG submission 185769) | Marine microbial and viral communities from oxygen minimum zone, Eastern Pacific Ocean - ETNP201302PF89A (SPAdes) (version 2) | ecosystem: Environmental > Aquatic > Marine > Oceanic ...
CAAAACAATCATGCAGCAATTTCAACGCGACGGTTATGCTGTGCGAGGTGCGGGAAAAATATTTCACCACAAACTCAACGGCGCGTTTCACGACAAGGCCTCGTTTGATGAGTTCCTCCCAATGGCGCCTCAGAACATGCCTCCCAAGAAACTTAACAAGGCGCCGGAGTACGGCTCACTCAACACCGACTGGGGTGTTTGGCCAAGCGATGAGAAGGACACCATTGATTTCAGGACGACCGAGTATTGCATCCGCAATCTGAAGAACCCGCCCAAGGACAAGCCGCTCTTTCTTGCCTGCGGCATCTTCAAGCCGCATTCACCTTTTTTTGCACCACCCAAATATCACAAAAACCTACCGCCGATCCCCAAACCCAAGCGGCTCGAAAACGACTGGTCCGATCTCCCCTCCGGGGCAAGAACTCTGATGAAAAACACGAAGTGGTTTTGGAACGGCATGAAAACACTTGAGAGAAAGATTCCTGGTTCGTATGACGATTTCATCCGTGCTTACACCGCATGCTGCCTGTTTGCCGATGCACAGATCGGCCGTCTGCTTGATGCGCTCGACAGCAGCCCCATCGCCAAAAATACCGTAGTCGTTCTCTGGTCAGACCATGGGTTTCATCTTGGCGAAAAAGACCACATCGAAAAGTTCGCCCTCTGGGAGAAGGCCAACCACATTCCGTTCATCGTTGTAGCACCCGGCGTAACGAAACCCGGTTCCCAATGCGAAACTCCGATCGACCTGACCGTACTCTATCCCACGCTGCTGGAGCTTTGCGGCATCGAAAACGATTCCCAATGCGACGGCCCAAGCGCCGTTTCACTGCTCCGCGATCCGCACGCTTCGTGGCCATATCCGGCCATCAGCACCTACGGAAAGAACAACCACACGATCCGCACCAAACATTGGCGCTACATCCGCTACACAGACGGTACCGAAGAACTTTACAACCACCAATACGACCCGGACGAGTGGACAAACCTCGCCAAGCGGCCCGCCATGCTCCCCATCCTCTCGAAACTTCACGCCCGCCTATCCAGCGGCCAAGCGGCTGAGCCTGTCTCCAACCTTCGGCCATAGTCCCTTTTTTAGTGGCAGCGCTTCCAGCTTTCGCTACGCTGTTGCCCATGCGAGTCACAACCCTACTGTTGGCAGCGACGTTTTTTTCCCTGCTTCCGCTTGGCCAAGCGGAGGATGCAAAGAAGGTAAAGCTTCCACTGGTTTTCGAGGAGGATTTTGAAAACGGCCACAGTCGCTGGGAGGTCACGGACCAGAAAAGCTGGACGCACCGAAAGGTCGGTGACAACCACGTTTTCGGGATCAACCGGCGCAACAGCGACTACAAGCCGAAGGTTCGCAGCCCGTACCACATCGCGCTGATCAAGGACGTCAAGGTCGCCGATTTCGTACTCACCTTTCGCGTGAAAAGCACCAAGGACACCGGCGGACACCGCGACTGCTGCGTGTTCTTCAACTGGCAGGATGCCGAGCATTTTTACTACTGCCACCTTGGAGCAAACCCCGATCCGCACAGCGGGCAAATCATGATCGTGAAAGACGCCCCGCGCAAGGCCATGACCGACAACAAAAACAAGACGCCGTGGAAGAGCGACACCTGGCACAACGTCAAGGTCGTGCGCGACACGGCCAAGGGAACCATCGATGTTTACTTCGACGACATGGTGAAGCCTCACATGAGTGTCATCGACAAAACCTACGGCAAGGGCCGCATCGGCATCGGGTCGTTCGACGACATGAACGACTTCGACGACATCAAGCTGCGCGGGCATTGAACCACAACCTCAAGCCATCATGATCAGGTTGCTGGCTATCCTCTTGGTTGGATTGCTGAATGTATTCGCATATGCGAAGGCGAACCCGAACATTGTCCTGATTCTCGCTGATGATGTGAGTGCGGACATGTTTTCCTGCTATGGCCAAAAGGGCACGGCCCGGACTCCGAATATCGATCGGATTGCCAGGGAGGGTGTTCAGTTCCGCACCTGTTTTGCCCCGGCCATCTGTGCGCCTTCCCGGGCACTTTTTATGACCGGCGTGTATGCCAACCGCACCGGCGTGTTTCGCAACGACATGTGGGCTTTTGATTCCCGCGGCAAACTCTTCACCGCCCAGCACAGTTGGGCGAAACTGCTGCAGCGGGGTGGATACAAGACTGCGGTTGCCGGCAAGTGGCATTGCGGGGCCAGGGAGCCCTGGGAGAAATACATTGGCTTTGATGAATTTTGCCTCTGGGAAGGCGCGGGCAAAATTAAAGGACACTTCGGCATCGATATCATCGCCAATGGCCAGCGCAAGGACATCAAGCTGCCTGACACCCGTTACTGGTATCCTTCCACTGTCCAGAATGGCAAATATGTCAAAGTCACCGAAAAAAGTTTTGGCCCCGATATTCGGTGTGAATTTTTAATGGATTTCATGGAGCGAAAGGCCAAAGCTAAGGAGCCTTTTATTGCCTACTGGCCAACGGTGATTCCGCATGGCCCCTATTCCACCACGCCCGATGCGGGCAAGGTGATGGATATCGAATTAACAAAGCCGGACACAACCGGCATGAGCCGGGAGCAAAAAACCAAGGCGCTCGCCGAGTACAGTCACGAACAGGAGCAACGCTTTGTCAACCTGATCCAGTACATGGACAAGCTGATTGGCAAACTGATCGTGAAGGCCGAGAAGTTGGGGGTTTATGAGGATACCTATTTCATCTTCTGTGCTGATAACGGCACGGCGGTGACGGCGAAGGATCGCGGGGTGGAACGCGGAGTGCATGTGCCCTATGTTGTGAAGGGCCCGGGAGTGAAGCGGCGCGGGATCACCGAGGAATTGACCGACTTTGCCGATGTAGCCCCCACGCTGCTGGACATTGCCGGGGTCAAGCATCCTGGAGACATCCCGTTTGACGGCCAGAGCCAGTTTGACTTCCTGATGGGCAAAACCAATGCGCACCGCGAATGGATTTATGCCTACACTGGTCCGGTGCAGGTGTTGCGAACCAAGGATTATCTGATGGAGGCTCGCTCACCTCTTTATGGCAAACCCAGGGGCCGTTTTTATTTCACCGGGGCCAACCGTTTTGGGCGCGGTTATGAGCGCGTTGATAATTATCCCAAACATGCCCAAGAGCATGCGAAATTCGAAAAGATTATCAAGAGCCTGCCCGCGCACCTTGAGGAGGGGCATCCCTTCTGGAACTCGAAACTGGGCAAGCGCTGGCTCCAGAAGAACCCCGACCAAAGCGTGCTGGCAAAAAAGCAGTTGTACAACCACCCAAAGTATTCGTTCTATGACGAAACAGACTGAGCGAACAAAATGAAACGGTTGCTTTTTATCAGGATCCTTTCGATTGCCTGCGCCGCCTTGGGGCTTGATGCAGCCGCTGCCAATTCCCGGCCGAACATGATCTTTCTCATGACGGATGATCAAGGCTGGGGAGATGTCGCCTACAATGGGCATCCGAAAATCAAGACCCCGCATCTGGATGCCATGGCCAGGGCGGGCATTCGCTTTGATCGCTTCTATGCGGGGGCTTCGGTGTGTAGCCCGACGCGGGCCTCCTGCCTGACCGGACGCTGCAATTGGCGCGTGAACATTAATACCCCACTGCGACCGGACGAAGGGCATTTGCCGCAGGAGGAAATCACCCTGCCCGAGGCCCTGAAGAAAAAAGGGTATGCGACCGGCCATTTCGGCAAGTGGCATCTGGGCGGTTTTGATGCCGGGATGGCGATTGGCCCCCTGCACGTCATGCCTCCGTGGAAGGCGGGGTTTGAGGAATGCTTCTCCACCTTCAACGTACTGGTCACCCACGATCCCTACGCCAGGTTGGGCAAGCACGGAATCGAGGGTTCTTACTGGCATAACGGGCGCAATATTCCGCTTGAGGAGGGACAAAAGGATCCCGTCCTACGCGGTGATGACGCGGCCATCGTGATGAATAAATCGATTGAATTCATCCGTAAACAGGTCGCGGCCAGGAAACTGTTTCTCGCAGTGGTGTGGTTTCATAACGTGCACACGCCGCTCGGAAAAAATCCCAAGCTCATGAAGCAGTACGCCGATTGTTCCACCCAGGAACAGATTTATTACAGCAACATTACTGCAGTGGACACCCAGGTGGGGGCGCTGCGCAGGGAACTACGCAAGCTGGGCGTGGCGGACAACACCATGGTTTGGTTCACGAGCGACAACGGCCCGAACCTCAAGGGCAAAAAGAATGTCATGTATGGAAAGGCACAGGGCGGGAAGTTCAACTACACCCCGATTGGCTCAAGCGGGGCCTACCGGGGTTGGAAGCGCGACTGCTACGAGGGTGGCCTGCGGATGCCCGCCGTCCTAGAGTGGCCCGCCGGCATCAAGAAACCGTTTGTTACCGATATTCCAACGGTCACCAGCGACTACTTTCCCACGGCGCTGGAGGTGGCGGGGATTCCGTTACCCAAGGATCGCGAATATGACGGCATCAGCCTTTTGCCTTTGATTGAAGGCCGGATGAAGGAGCGCAAGGCGGGCATCGGTTTTCACAGCCGCGGCATGCAGGCCTGGACGAAGACGCGCTACAAGATCATCCGCCCGGTGGCAAAGAAAAAAGCTTCCAGTCAGTGGGAGCTGTACGACCTTTTGGCTGACCCCTTTGAGGAGAAAAACCTCGCGAAGCAGCATCCGGAAGTTGTGGAACGAATGGACAAGGATTTTAGCGTGTGGGCCGAGTCCGCAGAGACGGACCAGCAAAAAGTGATCGAGAAGTATTACCGCAAGAAATGAACAAATCCTATTTAACCCTCTTTGCTTTGTTGCTTCCTCTTGTAGTTTGGGCCGGGGCAAAAAAACCGAACATCCTTTTCATCATAGCCGACGACCAGTCGCCCTTTGACTTTAAGGCCTACAACCCGTCCTCCCCTTTGGATGCACCTGCCATCGGCAAGCTGGCCGCAGAAGGCATGACCTTTGATCAGGCTTATCACATGGGTTCGATGTCAGGGGCGGTGTGTTCGCCCTCCCGGAGAATGATCATGACGGGCCGGACGGTTTGGCACTTGCAGGGAACCGGCGGAAGAAGGAACACGAAAAAGGAGGTCAAGTCGGGTATCACGAATCCGATCGAGAATTGCCTGCCCGCCATCTTCAATGCGGCCGGATACGACACCATGCGTACCTGCAAGAACGGCAACAGTCATAATGGGGCCAACGCCCAGTTCACTGTCCGTCATGACGCGGGTAAGCGAGGAGGAACCCATGAGACAGGCAGCGGTTGGCATGGTGACCGGGTGATGGACTATCTGGATGATCGACAAAAAACCAAGGATACTGATCCTTTCTTTATCTATTTTGGTTTCTCCCATCCACACGATACCCGGGATGGAACGCCTGAACTACTCAAGAAATACGGGGCGGTGAATCATCGCGACCGCAAGTCTCTGCCTCCGGCCAATCCAAAGGCTCCTAAGTTGCCTTTGAACTGGTTGCCCAAGCATCCATTTCACCACGGTCATCCCGGTTTGCGTGATGAGGTGTCAGTCAGCGGGGTGTGGGAACGTCGCGATCAAGTGACCATCCGCAACGAGATCGGGCGGCAGTTGGCTTGTAGCGAGAATATTGATCATCAGGTCGCCCGCGTGCTCAAGAAATTGGACGCCATGGGTGAACTCGAGAACACCTATATTTTTTATACCGCCGACCACGGGATGGCCATTGGTCGCCACGGGTTGCAGGGCAAGCAGAACCTCTATGAACATACCTGGAGGGTTCCGCTATTTGTGAAGGGTCCCGGGATTAAGCCCGGCAGTCGGGTTCCCGGAAATGTTTATCTGCTTGATGTTATGGCGACTTTCTGTGACTTGGCCGGGTTCAAGCCGCCTGCCACTTGTGAGGGGGTCAGCTTCAAGCCCGTTCTTATGGGTGAGAAGGAGACAACCCGCGAGGTGCTCTACGGCGTCTACTGCGGAGGAACCAAGCCGGGTATGCGCTCGGTGCGCAAGGGTGACTGGAAGTTAATCAAGTACGATGTCATGAATGGTAAAGTGCGGCAGACCCAGCTTTTCAACCTGAAGGAAAACCCCCACGAGTATCTCGAGCAAAATCATGCACCCCAAGTGCTGGCGCAATCGGGGGCCAAGCCGAAGCCCAACCAGCGCAACTTGGCAACCGATCCAAAGCACGCAGGCAAGCTGAAGGAAATGGAGGTGCTGCTGCTTTCGGAGATGAAACGGCTGGGTGACCCCTATCGTTTGTGGGATCAACCAAGGGACTGAATTTTTTCAAGCAATAATGATGAAACAAACAATACTGTTGTATGTAAGCCTCTTTTGCCAACCGTTGGGTGTAGTGGCGGATACTAAAAACGAACGTCCGAATATTGTCTTCGTGCTCTTTGATGACATGGGCTACGGCCAGCCGAAGTCCTACCGGGCTGAGTCAGCCTTCAGGACGCCCAACTTCGACCGTTTGGCTAGGGAGGGCATGCGTTTTACCGATGCGCACTCAGCGGCCGCCAACTGCACGCCGACCCGCTATGGTGTGCTCACCGGGCGGTATCCCTGCCGAATCGGCCAGTACGGCGTATTAAAGACCTACTCGCCACCGATCATTCCCAAGACCCGTCTCACGGTGGCCTCCTTTCTCAAGGGGAAAGGCTACCACACCGCCTGCATTGGCAAGTGGCATCTGGGTATGAACTGGGTGGATGGAAACCCGGGCACAGAAAATCAATTGCCCATTGGTGCCCAGATGACCGATGGCCCCAACGCCCTTGGCTTCGATTATTTCTATGGATTCACCCACGCGCGTAACATTGGTTCAATCATAGAGCAGGACAGGGTAGTGGCCAACGTGAAGGGCATTGAGAATCAACCCATGATGATCAAGAAGGCGCTGCAATACCTTGAAGAGCGCTCCAAGGAAAAGAAACCGTTCTTCCTCTATTTCCCTGCCTGCCCGCCTCATAGTCCAATCGTTCCGGCGACTGATTTTGTGGGCAAGAGTGGAATCGACGGCAAGGAAGGTAAATACGCTGACTGGGTGTATCAGGGGGACCATATGCTGGGTCAGATCATGGATGCGCTGGAAAGGACGGGGCAGGATAAGAATACGCTTTTGATTGCCACTGGCGATAACGGAGCAGCCAGGCGTCCTTACCCTCCTTTAAGGGAGGCTAAGAGCAGTATTTATGAGGGCGGCCACCGGGAACCGTTCGTAGCCCGTTGGCCCGGTAAAATTAAAGCCGGTTCGGTAAACCACAATGTCATTTGCCTCAACGACCTTTTTGCCACCTGCGCCGATCTCCTCGAGGCGGATTTACCTGTCAATGCGGCTGAGGATAGTGTAAGCATTCTGCCCGCCCTGCTAGGTAAAGCCGATGGCTCTCTGCGCGAGGCAATCATCAATCAGGCACCCGCGGGCCTGGCGATCCGGCAGGAATCCTGGAAATACATCTCGCTTCGTAATGGAACACGTGAACTCTACAACCTGACGGAGGATATCAGTGAAACCAGGGATGTTGCCAAAGTTAACACGGAGGTGGTGGATCGATTGGAGAAATTGATGCAAAGCTACTTTGCCCGGGGCCGCAGCACGCCGGGCCCTGTACAGAAAAATGAATTCGAACTGCCCTATGGAAAATCCGCAGTGAAAAAACGAAACAAAAAAAACAAGGAAGACAAGGAATCTTCGTCCAAAAAGAAATAGACCCATGAAGGCGATAACAACACTAATCCTAACTTTACTGGTTTCTGTAGAAGCTAGTGAAAACAGTCAGGCAGTCGGTAAACAGCCCAATATTTTATTCATCATCGCAGATGACCAGTCGCCCTTCGACCTAAAGGTGTACAACCCGAGATCAAAGCTCCAGACGCCGAATATAGATCGGTTGGCATCCAGCGGGATGGTGTTTGATGGTGCACACCACATGGGTTCGTGGGTTGGAGGCGTGTGCACGGCTTCGCGACACATGATTATGAGTGGTCGCACCCTCTGGCATGTACCTGACAAGCCCGGCCGGATCATGAATCCCCATGTGACCAATCCGAAAATGGTTCCTCCTGATCTGGTTAAGTACACGCTGCCGGCGGTTTTCAATCGGGCCGGTTACGATACAATGCGCACCTGCAAGAATGGCAATAGCTATGAGCAGGCCAACAAACTTTTTCAGGTGCGCCATGACGGTACCCGGCGCGGAGCCACCGATGAAAGGGGAAGCGCCTGGCATGCTGAGCAGGTTCTGAATTATCTGGACACACGTGAATCAACCAAGGACACGGATCCCTTCCTGATCTATTTCGGGTTTTCCCACCCTCACGACACGCGTGATGGCAAGCCCGAATTACTTGCCAAGTACGGAGCTGTTAATCACACCGATAAAACAATGCTTCCGCCGGCAAACCCAAAGCAGCCGGCCTTGCCGGTTAATTATCTTCCCAAACATCCCTTTGACCACGGTCATACCAGTGTACGCGATGAAGTGGGAGTGAAAGGCGTCTGGACTAAACGCGATGAACGCACTATCCGCAACGAAATCGGCCGGGAGTTTGCCTGCAGTGAGAATATCGACATTCAGATCGGTAGCGTACTCAAGAAACTCGGGGCTATGGGTGAACTCGATAACACCTACATCATTTACACCGCCGACCACGGCATGGCCATTGGTCGTCATGGTCTGCAGGGCAAGCAGAACATGTATGATCATACCTGGCGCATTCCATTCATTGTGAAGGGGCCGGGCATCAAGGCTGGAACGCGAGTCAAGGGCAACATTTATCTTCTTGATGTCCTGGGCACGTTTTGTGATCTGGCTGGCATCCCAACTCCGGCAACCTCCGAAGGCATCAGTTTCAAACCGGTGCTGGAGGGGAAAAAGGAAACAGTGCGTGACATCCTTTACGGAGTGTACTGCGGCGGCGGCCGGCCGGGGACGCGCTGTGTTAAGCAAGGCGACTGGAAATTGACGAAGTATCAGGTGGAGAAGACAGGTGTCCGACACACACAGCTTTTCAACCTGAAGGAAAACCCCCATGAGTTCATCAAGGAACATCACAACCCCAAGGTGGTTGCCTTAACCGGCATCAATCCGACCCAGAACCAGATAAACTTGGCGAGCAACCCCAAGTACGCTGCAAAGCTTAAACAGATGGAAGCCCTGCTGCTAACCGAGATGCGCCGCCTAGACGATCCGTACCGTCTGTGGAACCAGCCGAATGACGGACTTGAGACGCCCAAGATCAGGGAAAGAACCAACAAGAAAAAACCTCGAAAACCAAAGAAAAAGCCTTGAAAAGTCGTCAATCATTCTGCCGGCCGATTTACTGCCCATGACGGCGTAGGCCAAGGCATTGAACCAACCCGACTTTAACCTCATCATTGCACGCGATCATTCGCCTTTTCTTCTCAAGGCATACAATCTGGCCGCAGTATTTCAGTAGTTTTATTTCCTCAATCGAACTTGCGCTTGCGGTAGTCGCCCATCTTGGGAGCGTCGGGGTTGACCTCCGGGCCGAAGTAGCGGAGGAGCACCAGCGGCTCGGTGTCGCTGGTGTTCTCTAGGGTGACGCCCAACTTGGCGCCGGCTTCAGTGCAGAAATACTCGTCCTCAGTCAGTTCGTGGAAGCGGATGAGCTTGGGGCTGTTGAGTGATTGTCCGTTGATGGTGCCCTTGCCTTGTACGCAGATGCCGCTCCAAGCGCCTTTGTCTTTGACTGTGCATGTCACGCCAGGATCGACGGTGAGTTCCTTGGCGGTGAAAAGTTGCTCGCGCTTGATTCGGCCGTAGACGATCCAGCGGTCGACGTAGCCTTCCTTGCGCGTATCGGCCACGGGGATGGGCTCGAGGTAGTGGCTATCCTTGAAATTCTCGTCCGTGTTGCCGGTCCAGTCGAGTTGGTTGACGATGAAGTCAAGGTCGCGGTGCTTTTTCTTGGGCATGTCCTTCACGAGCAGACTCCACGGCACTTCGCGGCCTTCGACGAGACTTTGATACATGCCAAACACGTCGCTGCCCCATTGAGGCTCGTAGGTGCAGAGGCTGCCGGGGGCGTGCAGGATACATGGCGGGATGAGCCAACCGGTGCCGGGCTTGAGGCGATAGGCGCGGCTGAGGTCGAGGATGCCGTTGTCGCCCTTGTTCCAATTCTCAAGGCACTTGCGCACCTGGGCCTTGGTGGTGCCCGGCTCGAGGCCCATGAACGTGTACGGAAAATTGTTGCCGACGTTGTTGTGCTGCGGTGGGAAATAATAACTCTCCGGCTTGCCTTCCTGCCCGACCAGCTTGGCCTGCTTGGCGTTCTGGTGCATGTGGTGGGGGATGGGCCCCATGTTGTCGAAGAACTTCGAGTAGACCGGCCATTTGCCGTACTTCTTCCAGATGCGTTTGCCGATGATGTCCGCGCCGCACTCGGCCACCGCGTCGCGCAGGGTAAAGCGGTTGCGGCCGTGGACGACGTAGCTGAGACCCTCGTCCGGCACGCGGCCCTCGTTGGCAGCCTCGGTGGTGGAGCCAAACCAACGCTCGTCGATGCCGCCGCGATTCAGCCCGTAGGCGTAGGTGTCATCCGGGTGCAGCTTCAGGCGCAGGCCTGGCTGCAGGAACGAGCGCGGCACCCAGGCCGGTGCGAGCCGCAACAGCCCGCCGGTCGCCTCCAGCGCAGCATCCACGTGCCTGCGGACATTTTTTTTGACGGTCTTGAGTTGTTTAACGGATGTGAGTGGCATGATGTTTTGTAAGAATGACCGGGCGGCAATTTGGCCAAATCGGCCGCCCAAGTCGAGTTCAGAACTAGGCCAAGCGCGATCGCCGACCCTGTCCAACCCGTTTTCTCACGACAGGCTTGCCCGGGATCGCGCTTCAAACCAAGATTTCTGGCCCGCATGAATTGCAAAATAAACTCATCCCAAAAACAAAACCTGGCCAAGCGCGAACCGATCGGCCAATCGACCCTGTCCCGCCGGTGCTTCATCAAGTTGACAACCATCGGCGGCACGAGTGCTGGCTTCATCCCGTGCGCCTTGGCCAAGGCGGGCTTCAAACTCAACTACATCCTCTCGTCATCGATGTACGGCACGCTGCCGTTGGGCAATATCATTCCCGAGATGCAAAAAACCGGCGCGGAGACGATCGACATCTGGCCGCGCGTCCACGGCAACCAGCGCGAGCAGATGGAGGAGATGGGGCATGGGCCGTTTGCGTCACTGCTCCAGCGGCACAACGTTCGGCTTGGCTGCATCACGCGTTACGACCTCGGCCCGTTCAAGCTGCAGCCGGAAATGAACGTGTGTGCCAAGCTCGGCGGCAAGCTGCTGGTCTGCGGCGGCAGCGGCCCGAAGGGACTTGAAGGGAATGAACTCAAAGCCGCAGTGAAGGCTTTTGCCGAAAAAATGAAACCGCATATTGCCGCTGCCGAGGCAGCCGGGGTTGCCATCGGCATCGAAAATCACGGTAACAACCTCATCGATACCCCCGACTCACTCAAATGGTTCGTCGAGTTTGCGCCATCGAAAAACATCGGTGTTGCCATGGCTCCCTATCATCTCGAGACACTTGGCCAAACGGCAGGCGACCTGGCCAAGCTGATTCGTTCGCTCGGCAATCGCATCGTCATGTTCTATGCATGGCAACACGGCATGGGCTGCCATAAAAAACTGCCCAAGAAACAGGAATTACTCCAGATGCCCGGACGCGGTAAGCTTGATTTCACGCCGATACTTCAGGCACTCAAGGCCGTGAACTACACCGGCTACACTTCCATCTTCATGCATCCCGTCCCGCGCGGCATCCCCATCCTCCCCACTGCAGCCGAAACCACTGTCGAGATCAACCGCGCCCGCACTTACCTGCAAGCCCGACTGGGCAAGATTTGATGATGAACCTCCAAAAAACCACATTCAAGCCCGGCACAAGAGTTCGGTTGAAGGACTTCGACACGCGTGAAGCCAGCGGCTTGGCCAAGGAGGAATCCTATCCCATCGCCGAGGGGGATACACATATTATCGGGGATCTGGCCTACAAACTGTATGCGGAAAACGATCGCGCCTTGCTCATTGTTTTGCAGGGAATGGATACCGCCGGCAAGGACGGCGCCATTCGGCATATTATGCGCTGTGTCAACGCCCAGGCCACCGAGGTGATTCCGTTCAAAAAACCCAGCTCGGAGGAGCTCGATCACGATTTCCTTTGGCGTGTACACAAGAAGATTCCGGCCCGCGGCAACATTGGCATCTTCAACCGCTCGCACTATGAGGACGTGTTGGTGGTACGCGTGCACGGTCTGGTGTCCAAGCGCGAGTGGCAGTCCCGCTACCAGCGAATCAACGAATTCGAAAAGTTGATCACCGACTCCGGCGTCACCATCCTCAAGTTTTTCCTTCACATCAGCAAAGAGGAACAAAGGGAACGGCTGCAGGCGCGGCTGGATAACCCGAACAAGCGCTGGAAATTCAGCAAGGGCGACCTGGCGGAACGGGTGCTGTGGGACGACTACCAGGCCGCCTACATCGACGCGTTGACCAAGTGCAACACGCGACATGCCCCGTGGCATGTCGTCTGTGCGGATCGCAAGTGGCACCGCAATCTCGTGATCGGCCGCATCGTTCGGAGGACGCTTGAAAAAATGAAACCACAGTTCCCACCATCCGAGGATGACCTCGACGGCATCACGTTCGAGTGACCCGCCTGGCCGTCCGTCCAATTGGCTTGGAAAAGCGATTGGCCAAGGGTTAACTCGTGCCAGTCATGAGTGACGAGTCCAGACCCAGGGTGTTGATTATTTTCGGGGATGCCGCCGAGACGGTGGACACGATGTATCCCTACTTCCGCCTGATTGAGGGAGGTTACGAGCCTGTGCTGGCAGCGCCGGAAAAGCGCGAGTACCAGTTGGTGATGCATCAAAACAAACCGGGATGGACGATCACCAAGGAATGGGAGGGCTACACGATGCCGGCGGCGATCGCGTTCAAGGATGTGAAGCCGGAAGACTACCTCGGCATTTTTTTCAGCGGGGGGCGGGCGCCGGAATATATTCGCGAGGACGAGGACCTGCTGCGCATCACCCGTTACTTCTTCGAGAAAAACGCCCCCATCGCCAGCGTGTGCCACGGTGTCGAGATTCCCGCGCGCGCCGACTGCGTTCGCGGCCGGCGCATGGCCACGGTGCCGAAGGCGAAGTTTGACCTCGAGGTCTGCGGCGGCACGTTTGTGGATGAGCCGTGCGTGATCGACGGCAATCTCGTCAGCGGGCGTACCTTCTGGGATCACGGCCACTACATGGGCGTTTGGATGAAACTGCTCGACGAAGCCCGCGATGCTGCCGGGTGATGAGCGGCGCGACTCTCCGTTTTGCAATCGCCGTGGCTTGTGCGCTTGGCCAAGCGCAATCGTCCGCTGCCACCGACCAGGCACTTGGCCAGGCGCTGATCACCAACGCCGGTTGTGTCCACTGCCACGACGACGACTCGCAGTCTGGTCCCGCGCCGGTTTTGTTCGCCCATCGCCCACGCGCCGCTTGGCTGAAGCGCTGGCTCGCAGCGCCGCACGAAGCCAAGCCGGGCACGCTCATGCCGGACTTGCTCGCCGGTTTCTCCGAGCGCAAACGCGAAAAAACGGCGGAGGCGCTGCTTCACTATTTGCTTGGCCAAGCGCCCGATACACCGCCCATTCCCACCCCGACCGGCGACGCCGCAAATGGCGCGGAGCTTTTCAAGACAAGTGGCTGCGCCGCCTGCCACGGCATCAACTACCATCCCGATTTCCTGAACGCGAAATACAGCGAGGCTTCGCTCTCGGCGTTTTTGTTCTACCCACTCGCCGCGCGACCAAGCGGGCGCATGCCGCGCATCCCGATGACCCGGCAGGAGGCCAGCGATCTCGCGGCTCATCTATTGGCCAAGCGACCGGCGGTGGTGGAGGCGGAACCCCGGCTCCGCCGCGGACTGGTCGGTTGGCATCTTCGGGTTCGGGGCAAATCCCAGTTCAAGTCGCTTGGCTGCATTCACTGCCACTCGCCCGGCAAGCGCCGCTCGAGCGCCCCGGCGCTGAAGCAGCTCGCCGGCAAACACAATGGCTGCCTCAGCGCAGAGCCGGTCGCGGGCGTGCCGTTTTACGGTTTTAGTGACGAGCGACGCGCCGCCATCAAGTCGGCGTTGACGCGCTTGGCCAGGCCCCGCTCCGCGTTGGCCAAGGCGCACGAGCGGATGCTCGCGCTCAATTGCGTT
>Ga0208406_1000633_pt1 | contig 14110 bp, 10 predicted proteins | sample ETNtaG_15_FD_185769 | JGI IMG/M metagenome (GOLD analysis project Ga0208406, IMG submission 185769) | Marine microbial and viral communities from oxygen minimum zone, Eastern Pacific Ocean - ETNP201302PF89A (SPAdes) (version 2) | ecosystem: Environmental > Aquatic > Marine > Oceanic ...
ATACCACCAAACATTATCTAAACATTACGTCTCGTTACCAGAACAAAAAAACTGAGCTCACCAGTCGGCAAATAGAATTGAGTTCGGTTAAAAAAGACAGAGACTTTCTAGAAGAAAGGCTGGTTAGTGCAGACAAGATGGCGATGTTGGGGCAACTTGCTGCGGGTATAGCACACGAAATCAATAACCCTATCGGCTATGTTCGAAGCAATACGGTGGTTGCAAAAGAAATTTTTAGCGACTATCAACACGCGTTAGAAGAAATAGGCAAGCTTTGTCGCACTGCTGGTGGAGAGGTAGAGTCGCAGTTCGAGGCGCTTGAAAAGCGCTTTTCATTACAAGAAAGTGCGAGCGAAATTACAGAGATGTTCAATGAATCTCACGAGGGCATTGAACGTATTATTGAAATTGTAAAAGCGCTGCGAAGTTTTTCGTATCCAGGCTCAGGAAAGCACACGCAAATAAGCGCTGTAGAAGCTATGAATACGGTTATCAAGCTAACGAACAACCTGCACAGGTACAAAAACAAAGTTAATTTAGAAGTACCGGATAAAGACGTTTATTTCCTTGGTAACGCAGGACAAATCCAGCAGGTATTGGTTAATTTCGTAACCAACGCTATCTATGCTACCCCAGAAGGAAAGTCTATCACCCTAAAAGTACAAAAAGATGAAAAGAACGCCATGCTTATCGTAGAAGACGAAGGTATCGGTATGTCGAAAGAAACACTGGATAGAATATTCACGCCCTTCTTTACAACTAAGCCTCCTGGTGAAGGAACAGGGTTAGGCATGTCTATTTCCATGACTATTGTCGAGGAACACAACGGAAAAATTAATATCACCAGTGAAGAGGGTAAAGGAACAAGCGTTGCGGTTTTATTGCCTCTAGTCTAAAGTATAAAGTGCTTCCCTAAATAGCTGATAGATTATAGAATTTCGTTAATCTTTGCTTCCTGCTAGACAGAATTATTTTATGTTCTAGTCTTAGGAGATAAGCAACATCTTATACGATTATCGGATGGTTGCTTTGCTACATGGAGAAAGCACCGAATGAGAAACAATCAGCCAGTTACCCAAAAAGAATATAAGTTTCCAGCACATCATCGCCTGATATCTTCGACCGATAAGCGCGGTGTTATCCAGCATTGCAATAGCGAATTTGTAGAGGCGAGCGGATATACTCGTGAAGAACTCATTGGTAAAAACCACAATGTTATCCGTCATCCAGATATGCCAGCCCCCGTATTCAAAGAGATGTGGCGTACTTTGGAATCTGGGCAGAGCTGGTTAGGTCTCGTTAAAAACAGAAGAAAAAATGGCGATCATTATTGGGTTTCGGCATTCGTAACGCCTGTGTACGAGGGGGAAACCGTTGTCGGCTATGAGTCCGTTCGAGTTCCAGCGTTGAATGATGAAATAACGCGTGCTTCCGGTGTTTATGCAAGAATGCAGCAAGGAAAGTCAGCGGTATCACCAATGTCGCGCTTAGCTCAAAACCTAATGCATCTGGCGCCTACGTTGCTGATAAGTGCTGTCTTAGTAATAGCTCTTGCATTTACCCACGGCGCCGCTGCGGCTGGTATTGCGCTAGCAGGGGCAATTATTTTAATGATTGCCCAAGAAACCAAGACAAGAAAAGACTGGGGCGCGCTGCTTTCTCTTAGCCCAGAAAGCTACGCTAATGAAACGGTGGCACAAACCTACTTCCCAGACCCCCCTCACATAAGCCAAGCCAAACTTGCACTGGGGTGTGAACTTGCCAGAAATCGCACGGCATTAACCCGAATTAAAGATGCGTCAGCGGGGCTCGAATCGATAGCTAACACCACGCATCAACAAGCAGAAAGCACCAGTGCCGCGGTTGTTCAGCAAAATCAAGCTACACAGCAAATTGCGTCTGCGGTAACGCAAATGAGTCAAGCGATTCAAGAAGTTGCCGAACGAGTAGAAAGTAACGCAAAGAGCGCAAGGACAGCGGCATCTAATGTAGAGACAGGCAACCAAAAAGCAGAACAAGCCATGCAGGCGATTGTCGCGTTGCGCGAGGCGGTTGAGTCTATCTCTACCACAGTGACAGAATTGGCTCAGTCAACCAGCGATATTGGCGAAGCGGCCAATATCATCTCGACCATCGCTGAGCAGACTAACCTGTTAGCGCTTAATGCTGCGATTGAAGCTGCAAGGGCTGGCGAACAAGGAAGAGGTTTTGCGGTTGTTGCCGATGAGGTTCGTACTTTAGCTTCGAAAACTCGCGAATCGACCGATAAAATCCACAACATCATTAATGAATTGGCTGAGCGTTCTGACCGCGCTGTTAGGGTATCGACGGAAGGGCTAGCTTCAGCAGAGCACGGCAGTGCTATAGTAGAAGAAACCCGAGGTGCATTGTTTGAAATTAACAATGCAGTGAAAGGTATCGCTGATGCCACGGTAGAGATGTCTTCAGCGGTAGAAGAACAAAGCACGGTGGCAGAGCATATTAACCAGCAGTTAGTAGAAGTCGCTGACGGCGCGTCTGAAACCCAGCGTTCATCTGAAGCATCGCTTGCAGCAAGTCACGATTTGCGCGCAACGGTTAATCAGGTTCACGAGCTAATATTGCGTTTCAGTACAGATAAGTGAGTAGGAGAGTAATACTCACTCCAGCTCGCTTAAGCTCGCTCCATTAAAAGACCTATTGCCTATTTGCGCACAGATGTGGGGCTAAATAGAAGCTGACAAAACCCGAAACAACGCTGTAGGCATGGGTATTTATGAGTTCGCGTTTAGTCCCGCGTGTAGGCCGCGTCTGTAGGCCGCCACAGCGGGGAATAGTGAAACCAAGTATGTGCACCCCAGTATCAGTAAAATGATAATAACACTGCTTTGTCCAAACAGCGGGCTGCTTAAAAACAACCCATAGGTACTGCTTAACCAAGGTTTTAGTGCGCTCATAAGCCCAGCTACCAAGCCTAAACTCAGTGCGGCACTCACAATCGTAAGCAGCATCGCTTCAATCTGTATGAGTAGCAGTAAGGTAAACGGTCCTGCGCCTATAGTTCGTAAAACGGCGATTTCTTGATAACGCTCCCTCATCGTTGCTAGCAGCATAGTCGCAAGCCCAATAAGCGCGCAGATGACGATAAGACCGGAAAGGCCAAGCAATAGCGATTCAACATTTCCCATAATTTGCCAAAGTTCTGCGAGTGCCATGCCCGGTAGAATAGCCATTAGCGGCTCTTTTTTACTTTGATTAATTTGATACTGAAGCTGCAGTGCAGTTACCCGATGTTTAAGCCCCAGCATCACCACTGATACTGACTCAGGCGTAAACGCTTCGCTATTGTAAACTGCATATTCTTTTGTATGCTCGTCATGCTCATGCTCATGCTCATGCTCATGCTCATGCTCATGCTCATGCTCGTTCGCCTTGTCAGCAGATTTACGGCCTAACATTGAGGTGGGCGAATGTTTAGGTCCTGTGTGGGCTTCTTCAAGTCCCTGTAGGGTAACGTATACGGCTTTATCTACGGGCGTACCGGTTTTCTTAACTATGCCTGAGATAGTGAAAGGGTGATCATCATGGTTGTTGAACGATACGCTACCCAGACCATGGGAAATAATAATCTTATCCCCTACCTTGTACCCCAATGATTTGGCGATATCTGCGCCAATAACGGTAGACAGTGGCTGCGTAAATGTCGAGCCTGCTGCCATTTCAAGTGATTGCATATCACCGTATTTAAAGTGGTCGAAAAAGCTGTTGGTCGTACCTACTACTCTAAAACCTCTGTGGGTATCACCCAAAGATAGTGGGATAAGCCACGATACCTGCTTGTTAGATTGAAGCGCCGCAATACTTTTATATTCAATACCTTTGGTGGGAGTGCCTATATTAAACACTGATGACAGGAGTAAATTAAGCTGTCCACTTGGTGCGCCAACAATAAGATCTACACCAGAAACGGTGCGCGTAAAACTGGTTTTAACTTGGGTGCGAATAACGTCCACGCACAAAAGTAAACTAATGCTGATGGTAATGCTTAAAAGTGTGAGGATTGCCGTTGTTTTCCTGCGCTTTAAGCTTTCAATAGCAATGGTACTTAGCATTACGCACGCTCCTGTGCTTTTGTGGCCTCATCGCCTCGCGTTTTTATGTGGTTTGTACTTGGGCTTAATTCACTCATGCTGCAGTGGCGGTCGAAATAACTCTCCATGGCTTTATCGTGACTAACAAAAATCATGGTGCTTTCACCTGCAACGTCTTTTAGCAGCGACATAAAACTATCTCTGGCATCGGTATCTAGGGCAGAGGTAGGTTCATCGACAATTAATAATTGTGGGTCGTTAATCAGTGCTCTGGCAATGGCAACGCGCTGCTGCTGACCAATACTCAATGCGTCAGCTTTCGCATGCAGCACGTGAGAAGGCAGCTGTAGCTTGTCCAGTAAATGACGAAGCTTTGCGTCTGATGCTGTCTTGCTGACGTTTGTACTTGCAAAATACACCGCCGCATTAATGTTCTGTGCCACAGAAAGGTAGGGAATAAGATTAAATTGTTGAAAAACAACGCCGATATTGCGTGCTCTAAACTTGTCCCGCTGTCGGTTCGATAATGTGGAGAAAGGCTGCGCTAATAAGGCAATGTCGCCCTGAGTTGGAGTTAATGTTCCGCACAGCAAATTGAGCAATGTGCTCTTTCCGCTACCCGAAGGCCCTGAGAGAAAAACGTGCTCACCTTGCGAAACTTGCCACGCTTTAATGTCAATGATGGGGGGGCTTTCTTTGGTGTACGAAAACTGTAAATTGCTAACTTCAATCGCTTTGTTGCGCTCTTCAGTCACTGCACTGCGGCCTTCAACTACTGCATTGCGCTGGGAGTGAGTGCTATTGTTTTTATTGATGGTATTCACGCTAAGCCCGACCTGTATTTACGTCTTATGTTCACATTAGCAAAAGCGACACGTCTGTTCACCCAGTTAAAAACCAGAGAAAACACATTGCCGCGTTGAGGTAATGTTATCAAATAACATTTTTTCGTATAGCTATGCTATCAGATCTCATCAGCCTAAAGCGGCAATTGCTCTTATTAATTGCTCATCATAACGACGCAAAAGAAAGGCGCGCCTAAATTATCAGCCGTTAGCTTGTAGCTTTACCACTTCTGCGCTTTCATCTTCTAATACGCTTTCTGCGGTAGCGCCTTTGAAAATCTTACTGATTTTATCTTTGTTTTTAGACAGCATAATGGTGAGTTCTTCCACTACGCTATCGTCTAGCTTAATGCCCTTCGCATAAATGTAGTCAGCAAGGTTATCCGCTGCATCGAGCATTTTGTCATACTGATCGGCTTCTTTTTTGTCGGTAGTTACCAATTTTTCTACCCCTTTGTGCGTAACAACATACTGTGTGGTAATGGCCATGGTAGGTCCCCTGTTTGTTAAAGACACAAAAACTGTACAGTATTTTACTGTATAAATAAACAGTATTTTGATTAAATGTCTGAGCGTAGTGTTTGGGGAAAGGGCAAATGATTGTTCTAAAGGTGATTAATGCTTGTGCAATTAGTAACTGCTGCGTATAATGCGCGCCCTTACAGCCATCCCAATTCGTTCCTTGTCTCCATACAGTCGGCTGTACTGTCGAGGCTACAACCGTAAGGAGCTATAATGCGTCATTACGAAATCGTATTTATGGTTCACCCTGATCAGAGTGAACAAGTACCTGGTATGATCGAGCGTTATACTACAATCCTAAAGCAAGACGGTGGTCAGATTCATCGTTTAGAAGATTGGGGCCGTCGTCAACTGGCTTACCCAATTGAAAAGCTGCACAAAGCCCACTACGTACTAATCAATGCTGAAGCGTCTGCAGAAGCTGTTGATGAATTGGAAAATGCTTTCCGTTTCAACGACGTGATCCTACGTAACATGGTTATGCGCACTAAGACTGCTGTGACTGAGCCTTCTCCAATGATGAAAGAAGAGCCTCGTCGTGAGCGTCGTGACGATTCTGCTCCTCGCCAAGATCGCGCGGAAAAGAAAACTGAAACCACTGAAGACAACGCTTAAGGAGATCACCCATGGCTCGTTTTTTCAGACGTCGTAAGTTCTGCCGTTTCACTGCAGAAGGTGTGACTGAGATTGATTACAAAGATATCGCTACTCTTAAGAACTACATCACTGAGAGCGGTAAAATTGTCCCTAGCCGTATTACTGGTACAAGCGCAAAATATCAGCGTCAGCTGTCTTCTGCGATCAAGCGCGCACGTTTCCTTGCGTTGCTTCCGTACACTGATTCACACAAGTAATTTGGCGAATATAAGGGTTAGCTAAGATGAATATCATCCTACTAGATAAAATCGCCAACCTTGGCGGCCTGGGCGACCAAGTGACTGTTAAGTCTGGTTACGCTCGTAACTTCCTTTTCCCACAGGGTAAAGCGGTTCCTGCAACTAAAGACAACGTTGAAAAGTTCGAAGCACGTCGTGCTGAACTTGAAGCGAAAATTGCTGAGCAACTAGCTGCTGCTAACGCACGCGCTGAAAAAGTTGCTGAGCTTGCTGAAGTTACAATCGCAGCTCCTGCTGGTGACGAAGGTAAACTATTTGGCTCTGTTGGTACTCGTGACATCGCTGATGCAATCACTGCAGCTGGCGTTGAAGTACAAAAAGCAGAAGTTAAACTACCTACTGGTACTCTTCGTGAGACTGGTGAGTATGACATCGACTTACAACTTCACTCTGACGTTATCACTTCAATCAAAGTGATCATCATTGCTGAAGCGTAATCGCTGACGTATTTGAAAAAAGCCGCTCCTAGAGCGGCTTTTTTTTGCTCTAAATTTTTGTTCGATACTTAAAGAACAATACCAATCCGCATAGATGATTGCCCACCCAGAAGGTGCTGGTAAGTTTCCTAGCAAAGCGTGGGAATGTAGGAATGGCCGTTGCTTTTCAAATTCCCAGAGTGAAGATTGCCAGACCTTCCCGAAGGGCGAGTTTAAAATATCCCTACCCTCACTCCACGTCGCGACGCCTAATTAACGATGGGTGTAAGCAAATATGTCCAGCGCCGACAAATGGCGTATTTTTGAGGTCCACTCATCTGCGATAAATAACGTTTTTTAAACGGTATTTAAACAAAATGTTAATAATCGCTGAAATTCTTAGTGTCATGGCTTTAAACTTTTTCTGTCATTCCTGCGACCTATAGTAAACCAAACAATAAAAAGCATAAGTGCCATATTATGGACATCACTAAGCAAGCAATAAAAAACGCGACTGGGGTAGGTATCGGAATAACACTGCTGGTATTTTTAGGGCTATATAGCCTGTTTAATTTACCTGTACAGCTGTTTCCTGACATTGAAAGACCGAATATTAACATCCAGACCTCGTGGCGCGCTGCTTCGCCCCAAGAAATTGAGTCGGAGATCATTGAACCTCAAGAGGAAGTGCTGCAAGGGATCCCTGGCCTTGAGTCGATGAATGCATGGGCAAACCAAGGTAATGCCTGGATTAATCTAGAGTTTGGTTTAGATACGGACATGCAGAAAACGCTCATTGAAGTGATTAGCCGCATGAATCGCGTACCGCCACTACCTCGCGATGCCTTGTCTCCTAATATTATGCTTGCTGGAAGTGGAGGAGACGCCCCCGCTTTGACCTACTTCTTTCTTCAGCGCCTTCCAGGCAATCCAAACGAAATTAATACCTATGTGACCTTTTTTACCGATGTCATTAAACCTCAGCTTGAATCTATCCCGGGCGTTGCAAGGGCGCGTATGGAAAGCGGGGTTGGCGGCGTTGAGGAGTTTCAAATTGTTTTCGACCCGTTTAAAGCGGCGCAGTTAGGCATTGACCTAACGGCAGTTGCCAACGAGTTGGGGCGTGCGAATGATATTTCAGGCGGCTTTGTCGATGTGGGCAGAAGACGCTATACCCTGCGTTTTGAAGGTCGCTACGAGCCTACGCAAATGGGTGAAATGATCCTTGAATGGCGAGACGGCAGCCCTATCACGCTAAATGACATTGCCGAAATTAAAATCACCCGCGCTGACGGTGCAAACTACAGTGTGCAAAACGGCAATCCGGCTATATCTATTCGCGTAGACAGACAAAACAACGCCAATGTTTTAGCTACCTTAGAAGCCGTAAAAGCAAAAGTTGCACAAATAAACGAACAGGACTTGGCCCCTGAACAGTTAGTAATGGCGCAAAGCTTCGATGCCTCAGTGTTTATCTATAGAGCGGTGCAGCTAGTTACCAGCAATTTATTTATAGGCGTGCTGCTTGCCATTGCCGTGCTTTGGCTCTTTATGCGCCAGCTGCGGGCAACGCTCATTGTGGCATTGGCCATTCCTATTTCACTACTTAGCACTTTTGTGGTGCTTCAACTTACCGGTCGCTCGCTCAATATCATTTCACTGGCAGGACTCGCCTTCGCGGTAGGTTTGGTGCTAGATGCCGCTATTGTCGTGCTGGAAAACATTGTAAGAACGCGCAAGAGCGCCGAAGCCGAAATCGAAAACAAAGACCCAAATTCACAAACGCACATGGAGGATTGTGCCCATCGGGGAACGAAAGAAGTGTTTGGTGCCCTCATGGCGTCAACAGCCACCACCGTTGCTATTTTTATTCCCGTCATGTTTTTGGAAGATGTTGAAGGGCAATTGTTTGCTGACCTCGCTCTTACCATTGCCATTGCAGTGTGTATGTCGCTAGTGGTTGCGGTAACGGTATTGCCCGTCGTTGCCGCTAGATACCTTAATGGTAACATGCCAGCTGATAGCTTACAGCGGGTATGGGCTAAGATAACCCGCGCTATTATGTCGCTATCAAGTACGCCGCTTCGCCGCCTTGTATTAGTCATAACACTCATGGGCGTGCCTATTACAGGTAGTGTTTTTCTTATGCCTTCCATGGATTATTTGCCGCCCGTAAAACGCGATGCCGTTGACGCCTTCTTAAGTTTGCCTGCGGGTGCCAGTGAAAACTTTATTAGTGAAGAAGTGATGCCAATTATCGTTGAGCGACTGCAGCCCTATATGGACGGAGAAAAGCAGCCAGCGCTGAAAAACTACTACATTATCACATGGCCAAATGGCGGAAATTTGGGTGTGCGCGCTAAAGATCAGTCTAAGGTCAAAGAGTTAGAAGCCATTGTTCGCGATGAAATTTTAAAGGATTTGCCGGATACACAGACCTTTTCACAACAGGGCAATTTGTTCGGCGGCTTTGGAAACGGTCGCTCAATCGACATTCATCTTCAAGGTACCGACCAAGCCATGCTCGGCATCGCTGCGCAAGCAGGTTTAGATAAATTGAGAGAAGTTTTCCCTAACGCTAATGCGCGTTCGAATCCTCCACTAGAGCAAGCTGAACCAGAGCTTCGCTTTTACCCTAATGACAGCCGAATGATGGAAGTCGGGTTAAATCGCGGCAGTATGGGGAACCTGGTACGTGCCATGGGTGATGGTATGTATGTGGGGGAGTACTTCGATGGCACCAAACGCATGAATATTATCTTTCGCTCAGCCCCCTGGTTTACACCCGAAGACTTAAATAGCACGCCAGTCATGACGCCATCAGGCGAGGTGGTGCAATTAGGCGAACTGGTAGGTATTGAAAGAGCCGTAGGGCCAAGTCGTATTCAGCGCATTGATGGTCGAAGAACCCTCACGCTAAACGTAAATCCGCCAGAGGGTATGAGTTTAGAAGAAGCAATGAAAGTGATTACCTCTGAGGTTGAACCTGCCATTATGGCCATGATGCCTACTGATGGCGCTATTAATTATGGTGGTAGCGCGGATAGCTTAAAAGGCGCTATTGCCTCGATGGCTGATAACTTTCTTTTTGCCATGGTGTTGCTACTGCTGTTAATGGCGGGGTTGTTTAAATCGTTAAAAGACAGCGTGCTGGTAGTACTTTCTATTCCGCTAGCCACGGTGGGTGGGGTGATTGCTATTCGTATCATGAACATCTTTACCTTCCAGCCCATGGACCTGTTAACCATGATTGGCTTTATTATTTTGCTAGGGCTTGTGGTGAACAATGCCATTTTACTCGTGCATCAGACTCGTATAGGAGAGCAAGAAGGGCTGACCCGTGATGACGCGGTAGAACAAGCCATCAAACTACGTTTACGGCCTATCTTTATGAGCACGCTGACTTCAATCTTTGGCATGCTGCCCCTGCTGTTGCTACCAGGTGCAGGCAGCGTTATTTACCGAGGTCTTGCGGCTGTTATTGTGGGAGGAATGACGGTGAGTACCATATTCACCTTGCTATTACTGCCTACCTTGCTGCGTATGACGGCTTCAAAGTCATCTGTAAATATACTCAAACCCCTGGCCGAGCGCATAGAGAGCACTGGCGCTTCGCCGACTACCTCATCCACCGTAAAACAAAATAAATACAACGATCATGTGTAAGGAAAAGACAACCATGAAAGCAATGACTTCTACTCTCGCCCTTAGTGTGTTTGCCTTATTTGCAAGCAGTGTATCGTTGAGCGCACACGCACAGGATAGCAATCAACCACCGCCGGTGCTGGTTCAAATAGATGAAGCCAGAGAGCAAGCGATTTCACAACTAACCTGGGTTCCTGGAACGGTACTAAGCGTTATCGATGCAAACCTTGCTTCTGAGGTAGACGGTCGCATCACTTGGATGGCAGAGGTAGGTGATGTGGTGAAAGCGGGGGAGCCTTTAGTTAAAGTCGACGATACTCGCTTAAGCATTACCCGCAATCAAAATGCCTCAAATATTGCCAGATGGCAGTCGCAGGTTGAACTGTTTACCAAACGACTCGGGAGGTACAAAAACCTTCAGGCCAGTCAAAACACGTCCAGAGGCGAGTTAGAGGAAGTGGAAGCAGACTTAGAGAATGCTAAGCAGGAGTTAGCGCAAGCCAAATTGGATTTAGAATTCACCGAATATCAGATAGCACAAAGCAGTATTCGTGCTCCCTTTACGGCTTTGGTGGTTGAAAGGCAGCAGTCGCCAGGCGAATACACTGGGGTAGGGCAAACCCTGCTTCGCGTGGTAAACCCTGATAGCGTTGAAGTTCAAGTGCGCGCACCGCTCAACGTATTACCCTATATTGCTAACGGCATGAGCGTTAGCGTTCACAATAACGTGAACCAAGTAGAAGAATCTATTCGTGCCATTGTACCGGTAGGCAACAGTACATCGCGCATGATGGAGCTACGAATTGCCATCAACCCCGGTGACTTTCCTATAGGCAGTGCAGTGCGCGTGGCGTTGCCTAGCAGCGATACTCATGATGGTGTCACCATACCCCGCGATGCACTGGTACTAAGAAAGTCGGGCACCTTTATCTATCAGCTCAATGAAAATAATGAAGCGGAGCAGGTTAAGGTGACAACCGGGGTGGGGATGGGCGATAGAATTGAAGTGTTTGGCGATGTGAACCCGAAGCGCTCGGTCGTGGTGAGAGGAGCTGAACGTCTGCGTGCAGGCCAGAAAGTACGTTACAACAATGAGCGCGAGTCTTTGACAGCGAAGAACTGAGAGAATTGTAACAAATGTAAAAGTGCTATCCATTTAGACTAAAGTTAATGAGAATGTTTCTTATTTGTAATTGTTGATTATCAAATGGAGACATCCTTGAAAAAGTTAGTTTTAGCCAGTGCAGTATGCACGCTATCCAGTCCGGTAGTATTTGCGCAATCCCTAGAAAACCAGAATGAAGAAACCAAGTCTATAGAGCGAGTTGCTGTGGTAGGCGCAGCAACTAACTTGAGCATTACTGCCGAGGATATTGAGCAGTTTCAGGCAAACGATTTAGCTGATGTTTTTAGAGAGTCTCCGTCGGTCAGCGTTGGCGGTTCAGTAGGTGTAGCGCAGAAAATCTTTATCCGTGGACTAGAAGATGCCTACCTGAATGTAACCGTAGATGGCGCGCAACAAACCTCAACCCTATTTCACCACATTGGCCGCGTAACGCTAGATCCCGATCTTTTGAAGCAAATCGATGTGCAGGCTGGTGCAGGTGAAGCAACCAGTGGCCCAGGTGCCATTGGTGGTTCAATCCGCTTTAAAACCAAAGATGCGCAAGATTTATTGAGAGGCGACGAACAATTTGGTGGTCGAGTAAAAGCGAGTTATTTCTCAAACGAAGGCACCCGATATAGCGGCAGCCTTTATGGAAAGCTAAGTGATTCATGGGGCTTGCTAGGTTATTACAGCACGGTTGACAGAGATAACTTTGAAGATGGCGACGGCAACGAAGTGCTGGGTACTGCCGCAGATCAAGATCTCATGTTCCTTAAAGCCAGTGGTTACATTGCGGATAATCAATACCTTTCAATAAGTGCAGAGCAGCGCGATGAAGAAGGTGAGTTTTCGGCAAGACCTAACTGGGTAGTACTAGAAGGTGCTCCACTTTATCCTAGTGAAGCAGAGCGTGATACCTACGTAGCGAACTACCGCTTTGACCACAGCGCATTGGTTTTCTTAGAAGCCACTGCATACCAAACATCATCATCGTTCCGCGGCGGCCGTTTCGATTTCTTGTCTGATATCGATACCTATGGTTTTGATATTAGAAACACCACCGACATTTCAAACCACGTATTCACCTACGGTATCGACTATCGTAAAGATGAGGTAGAAAGTGGCCCTGGCGTAGGTCCTGTGCAGAACGCAGAAAAAGGCAGCGTAATGGGTATTTACGCGCAAGCTCATAGCAATATCACACCAGAGTTGCTGTTGAGCTACGGTGTTCGTTATGACGACTTTGATTTTCAGCAACAAATCTTGATCGATGACTATTACGGCACACCCGTTACCGATGAGCCATCTGGACTAGACGACAATGAACTTAGCTTTAACGTCGGTCTTGAGTATCAGCTTACCGAAGCTTGGACCCTTGGTCTTGGTTACGCAGAAGCGGCGCGCGGTAAGCAAATTGGTGATGGTTTCACGCTTGACGAATACTTATATGATGGTGAGGACGTTCCCGTTGTTGCCAGTGACGTGGTGCCTGAAACTGTCACTAATATTGAAGCGTCAATCGAATACAGCGCGAATAACCTTAATGCACGCCTTAGCGCCTATGAATCTACTATTGATGATGTGCTATTTAGCGGTTATCAAGGAAACTCGGTATTTAATAATATCGGCGACCTAGAATCATCTGGCGTAGAGTTTAACCTTGCGTATCGCTGGGACTCTGTTGACGTGTACTTTGGGTTTTCAAGCGTAGATGTTGAATTGATGCCTCGTGAAGATCTGTACAGCGTACCCTATAACAGCATCGATATTAACGGATACGAGTTTGTTGGCTTAGGTAATAGTCGCGGTGATACGTGGGTACTTGGTGCAGATTACACCGTTACTGCAGACATTAGCGTTGGCTTTAACATCACTATGGTTGACGACATCAACATAGATACACTACATCAGGCCTTGGAAAACGGTTGGACCGACTCGCTTTATTCACTTAACAAAGCAGACTATACCCTAGTGGATATTTATGGCGAGTGGGAAGTCACAAACGACCTTCGCTTAAATCTGGCGGTAACGAACTTGTTTGATGAAGCGTATATCGACCATTCAAGTGTGGGTGACTACAGCGAAGTATTCCCAAGCGTTATTGGTCCGCAAGAAGCTGGACGAGATATTCGTTTGTCTGTGACTTACGATTTCTAAGCAACGCCTTTAGATGAACTTTTCCACGTTTAAAAGGTGGGTCTTTTGGGCCCACCTCTTTGCTGGCTTATTGGCCAGCATTGTTGTTTTCATTATGGCTTTTACCGGTGTATTACTCACTTACGAGCGCCAGTTCAAAGAGCTAAGTGAAATGGCTTATGCACAAACGATTGATATCGAAAAGTCGGTAATCTCGACTGAGCGGGTTGTATCAATACTTCGTGAAAAGCATCCTAACGAAGCGCATATTTTTGTTCGATGGGTCAATAGCGAGGGAGCGGCAATTCCCGCATGGGCCGGCGAACACAGCTATCTTATTCACCCTTATACCGGAGATATATTAAGAGAAGGAGAAGGGGTCGTTGAAGAAGCATTTCATGTCATAACTGACCTGCATCGATATCTTTTAATGGAAGGGGATTACCAATTAATTGGCAAAACCATAACGGCT
>Ga0208406_1000637_pt1 | contig 14051 bp, 10 predicted proteins | sample ETNtaG_15_FD_185769 | JGI IMG/M metagenome (GOLD analysis project Ga0208406, IMG submission 185769) | Marine microbial and viral communities from oxygen minimum zone, Eastern Pacific Ocean - ETNP201302PF89A (SPAdes) (version 2) | ecosystem: Environmental > Aquatic > Marine > Oceanic ...
GTGCGCTTGAGCCGGACACGGACGGGGACGGGTTGACGGATGGAGAGGAGTTGGAGAGGTACAAGACCGATCCGAATGTAGGCGACAGCGATGGGGACGGTTTGGGAGACGGGGTTGAGGTCGGGGAGCATGGGACGAACCCGCTGCTTGGGGATACAGATCGGGATGGTTCACCGGATTTAATTGAGGTTGAAGCAGGAACCAATCCCAACAATCCCTTTGAATACCCGGCAACAAGACACAATCCTGACATTGGTGATATGCCGGCCATTACAGTGCCCCCTAACGATGAAGAAGTTATCCTTGGTGGAACTGTCTTATTTAAGGTGGAAGCCCGAAATGGCACGCTCAGTTATCGGTGGATTAAACTGGGAGAAGGAGTCATAGGGGTAAACCAGAATATTTTGCGAATTGATAATGTAGGGCATGATGACATTGGGTTTTATGTTGTTCTGGTTTCAAACAAGTTCGGTACGATATACAGCGGAACTGTGCGGCTTGATTTGATTACAGAACTCGGCAAGCCAAGATTGGATATTGTTGTCATTGATGGCAATAGAATAACCATTGAGGTTACTGGGGACTCACTTCACACTTACGAAATCCAGCACAGTCGTGACCTTAAGGAATGGCGACCGCTGGCTTATAATCCATTAAAGACAAACGATCGGGGTAAAACACGGTTGGAGTTAAATTTATCCCCTGAATCGATGCACGTTTTTTTCCGTCTTACTGAGTGATGTTACAACGATTTGATCTTGGGTTATTCCGGGAGTTGGCACAACGGAAGTACCGGGATTTTCTTTCTATCAGTGTAAGCGGAATTGGCATGGTGGCTGTATTATCCCTGCTGCCGCAGGACATTACGGCTGGGGCTGTTGCAGCCAAGTCAAAGGCGTCTTCGGGTTCTTCTGCCCAAACCGGAGGCCGGACCATCCTGTTTGTCGATGACAATGCGATTCTGTATCGATCCGGAACGCGGCGCGTTCTTCAGCAACCCAAGCGACATACGGCCAATCCCATGATCGGTGAAACCAAGCCCTGGGAGGTGGCCATTGGGTATTGCACCGTTTACCGGGATATAAGAACCGGTCTGCACCAATGTTGGTATCAGTCCTATTCCGGCAATCGCGCGAATGATCCGACGCGGCGGGTCGTGGTTTGCTACGCGACTTCCAATGATGGAGTGGTTTGGGAAAAACCAAATCTTGGCCTCTTTGATTATAACGGCGACCACAACACCAACATTGTTCTGGTGGGCAACGGTGGACGAAGTGTCAACTACGGCGCGTCGGTCCTTGTGGATCATCGTGATTCCGATACGGAGAAGCGTTATAAAATGGCCTATTGGGATTTTGTGAATGTTGCAGGCAGACAGGTTCCGGGGCTCTGCGTTGCCTTTTCTCGTGATGGGATTCACTGGGTGAAACATTCAAAAGCGCCGCTTCTACAGGGAGCTTATGGTAATCCCACTCAGCCTCCATTTTCCGCTGAGAGTCAGGGTGAGCCGCCCATCCGTCCGGCAATCAGCGATGTGATTGACCTGATGTGGGATCCCCAACGCGATTGCTTTGTCATCTATTCCAAAACTTGGATTGACGCCCCCGATGGGCGTCGCTTCTGGAAGCGGGCCATTATCCGTACAGAGTCAAAAGATTTTGTTCACTGGTCGATGCCTCAACTGATCTTTGTTCCAGTCGACGACGATCCGGGACAGATACACGGGGCATCTGTGTTTTATCTTCATGGTGTTTATCTCGCCTTGCTGCAACGCCTCGATTTTGGTGGGTTCGATCGGGGTGGCAGCGGGAACATGCCGGCCGAGTTGGCCTTGAGCAGGGATGGCATCCATTGGCACCGTTCGTTTCAGGATGAAATGTTTCTCCCGGTGACAGGAGATGGTGAAACGTTTGATGCGGGATGCCTTTGGACCAGTTCAACGCCAATCCATTTGCCAGAGGAAATCAGGTTTTATTACGGCGCCTATCCCGGATGGAATTCCGATCTGGAGAATGACGCTAGCGGTATCGGACTCGCAACTCTTCCGCGCGACCGGTTCGTTGCCATCGAGCCAACGGGCAGTATAGCCCAGGCCACACTCAAGCCGGTTGAACTGGGCAACATGAAGCGACTAACGCTTAACGCAGATGCCACCGGCGGCGAGGTGCGGGTCGAACTTCTGACGGCTGAAGGCTATCGAGTTGCCGGCTTCACGCGGGATCACTCGATCGCCATCACCGGGAACAGCCTGCAACATCCCGTGAAATGGAAGGGGAAAACGATGGCGGACGTGGCGGCGGGCCGATATCAGCTGCGAGTTCACCTCAACAACTCGAAACTGTTTGCCTTGACGATTAAACAGTGAATGTGCTAGCGCCCAAGCGGCCCGGCACTTGACGAATCTTGCTCAAGTGGATTGACTTGGCCAAGCGGCGCTCCCTGACCGCACTCCTCGTTACGATCATGATCCAGTTTGCCAACCCAAACGCCGACTTGTTTATTCCCGACGACACCGAGCCAAGCCAGGCGCTAAGCCGGACGACGCATCTCGGTGTCGGCGCGCACCAGGATGACCTCGAGGTGATGGCGCTGCACGGCATCCTCGCCTGCTACAAGCAGCCGCAGCAATGGTTCGGCGGCGTGACGGTGACCAACGGCGCCGGCAGTTCGCGAACCAACGAGTATGCCGACTACACCGACGAGCAGATGCAGGTCGTGCGCGCCGAGGAGCAGCGTAAGGCAGCCGTCGTCGCCGAGTACGCGTTCATGACGCAACTCGATTATCCCAGTTCGGCCGTGAAAGAAGCGGGCAACGGCGACTACGCCGCTGACCTGCGGACGATCCTTGCGGCGGCCAGGCCGCAGGTGATTTACACGCACAACCTCGCCGACAAACACGACACGCATGTCGCGGTGGTCGTGCCGCTGATCCGGGCGTTGCGCGAACTACCGGAGGACGTTCGGCCCGCGAAGATTTACGGTGTGGAAGTCTGGCGCGATCTCAACTGGTTGCTCGATAGTGAAAAGGTGCTGCTCGAATTGAATGACCGGCCCAATTTAGTTCGCGCACTCATCAGTATTTTCGATTCACAGATCAGTGGCGGCAAACGCTACGACCTCGCGCTGGAAGGGCGGCTGCGGGGCAACGCAACGTTTTACGATTCGCATGCGGTTGATCACTCAAAGATGGCCAGCTATGCGATGGATTTGAAACCGCTCGTGGACGATCCGTCGCTGGATATTGCCGGATATGTTGATGGGTGCATTGAGCGGTTTCGCGAGGACGTGCGCTCCCGGGTTAACCGGTTCACCGGCGACTGAGCAGCGGGGCGGTTACTGCGTTTCGCCACGCGTGACCTGCAGGAACACGTCCTCGAGATCCATTTCAATTTCCTCCAGCCCAGTGAGTTGCAGTCCACCGTTGACAATGATCAATGCAATCACACTACCGTTGATCTGGCCGTCGGCCAGTGCGACATGGATGTGATCGCTTTCCTCCTGTAGTTCCGCCTTGGCGATTTCGGGATGTTCGTGCAACAGTTCGATCGCGCGTTCCGAGTTGTCCGCCACGCGAAGCCGGTAGCCCGGTTTTTGCGTGAACTGATCCTGCACACCCTGCACCGGGCCACTGTAAATCAGGCTGCCCTTCTCGATGATCGCGACGCGGTTGCAGAGCGACTGCAACTCGCTGAGAATGTGCGACGAGATGAGGATCGTTTTGCCGAGACGCTGCAGTTCTTGCAGTATGGCCATCATCTCGATACGCGCGCGCGGGTCGAGTCCGCTGGCCGGCTCGTCGAGCAGGAGAATTTCTGGGTCATGCACAAGCACGCGGGCGAGGCCGATCCGCTGCTGCATGCCTCGACTGAGCGCGCCGATGAGTGAACCTTTCTTTTCGCTCAAGCCGACGAGTTCGAGCACGTCGCTGATGGTCTGCTCGCGCCTGGCCGCGCCGATGCGGTAGCACGCGGCGAAAAAATCGAGGTACTCCGTGACCTCCATGTCCTTGTATACTCCGAAGAAGTCCGGCATGTAGCCGAGGATGCGGCGGACTTGGTTCGCCTCGCGGACGACGTCGTGGCCCAGGACGCGTGCGGTGCCGGTCGATGGCGAGAGAAAGGTCGAGAGGATGCGCAGCGTGGTGGTCTTGCCGGCGCCGTTCGAGCCGATAAAGCCGAACAGGTCGCCGCGATTCACGGTAAGGTCGAGCTGGTTCAGCGCGGTGAGGCTGCCGTAGTGCCGCGTGAGGCCGAACGTCTCGACGGCGGCGCTGGAAACAGGCGGCGGCAGGGTGGGTGATTCGTCTGACATGGTATCGGTTTGTTTGCGCTTGGCCAGGCGTTAGTCGGTTTCGGTGATTTCGAGTGGGATACGGTACAGCGTTCGCGCTTGGCCAAGCTGGGGTTCAAAAAGTCCCGTGGACGGAATCGGCGCGTGATCTTCCGCCAGCAGAAACAACACGGTTCCGCCGCGTTCGGCGTGGGCGGAGAGGTCGAGCCCGCCCGAGCTGCTGAAGTCGGCAACGAGGGGGCCTGCTTGATTTTCACCAGTTCTGAGGAGCGCCGGGAGGGAACAGGTGATGATGTTCATCAATACCGGATCGATCCGTCCGCCCTCGGTGTCGCCGAACGCCCGGTTTCGGGTGTTCACGGCATCCTGGAACCTTCTGCCGAGATTGATGCTTCCCAATTCATTCTCGACATAAGGAGACGCGGCAGTCTGGATGCGGAGTGTGCGTGTGCTGCCCGGCGGCAACTGCAATTCCAGCTTGGTGACTTTGCCATCCGCCAGCAACGCTGCGCTGGTGATCGCCTTGTCGAGTCCATTCTGGAGGGCCAGCTCGTAGTCGGATGATCCCTTTTTGGTGAGGGTCGCCGTGACCCCGCCATTGTCCGGGGCGATCCATTCGGAGCAGAGCAGGCGGCTGGTCCAGATCGGCACGCGGGCACTGGCTTCGATTTTTCCGGGGTCGCGCTGTACACGCAGGGTGGAGGCCATGTTGCCCTGGAAGGCGCCGCCGTACTCGGAGCGGATGACACCCTGCGCGAAACCGCCGCCAAGCCGGTAGTCGTCGTTCGAGGGGGAGTAAATCGACGCGTAACTGCGGCCGCGCATCACTTCCTGCCGGCCCGGCAGCGCATCGACAATATGCAGTTCGTTCAACTCGAGCTGGCCGGCGCGCAGCTTGTAGCCAATGAAATAAATCAGCAGCGAAAAGATCGCCACGTACGCCGGGAACGTCAGCCATGTGAGCATCTGTTTGTTGATGCGCTTGAGCCAGATTCGGTCCACCGGCCCGATGATGACGAGGTAGGCGGCGAGCAGCAGCAGCAGCCAGATGACCGGCAGCTTGCTGACCTGCCGGCTGTCGAGCATCGCGCCGTAAACGCCGTCGATATGCAACCGGCCGTACCGCTGGGGGGCGTCCTCTTCAAACCAAGCGCCGGGAATCTTGGCCAACCGCGCCCAGAACCAGGCGCGGTTCGTCCACGACTTGAACGGCTCGCGCTCGGGGTTGAAGCCCAGCACGCTCACTTGGCCAAGGCCTCGATTGGCCTCGGCGGCGACCGGCCGGTTGTCGAGTTCGAAGAGTACCGTGCCGTTGGCCAGGCGCACTTCTGCTGCGGCGAGTTGGCCGGCGGCGAAAGCGTCGTCCGTGCTGCCAACGGTTGAGTCGCCTCCGCCGGCGGCCCAGCGATGCAGCGCCTGGCCGACGGCGGTGTTTTGCATCGGGCCGAACCGGGCGCGAACGAGGTCTGCCAGCCATGGCGTGCCGGTGACATCACCGGGCTGATCCACCGCCAAAATCAGGTGGCCTCCGCCGAGCACCCACATCGAGAGGGCAGCGGCCTGCTCGGTGCGCAGGTTGATGGCGCGAGCGGAGTTGAGGTGGAGTGCGTGCAGACCGCTCAATGCGATCGGATCATCGGGGAAGGTGTCCGACTGCAGGTGCGTCACGCGTGGGGCGAATTGGTCGTTCTCCCATTTTCGCTTGAAACGAGTGCGAGGCAGCACCGGGCCGCCGGCCTGCTGACCGCTCAACGCGCCGACGAGGAGGGTGATCGAATCCACGTTGTCGAGCTTGAGTTCGTCGTGCCTGGCGACGGTTTTGCGTCCGTTCTTCAGCTTGGCCGACCAGCCGGAGTTTGCGTCGGCAAAAACCGGGAGCGTGAACCGCTTGCGTGTGTTGGTGGCCAGCTCGACGTTGTAGCGGTAAACCGGGTTGTCGCCAAAGCGCGGCCGCAGCTCGACCTGGCCGTCGAAGGTCGGGCCGTCATTGAAGATCTCGAACGTTACCGGAAACCACTCGCCCTGCCGTGCCTTGCCGGCGAACCCCATGAAAATATCAAACTGTACCGCTCCGTTGGCCAGGCCGTTACCAGCCAGCAGAGATGCCAGCCCCAGCTTGGCCAGGCGGGCAAAAAGGCGGATGGGTTGATGGGTGGCGACGTCCACGTTTACAAGCCGGGAGCTAAAGGTGTAACCTGTTCGCGGTCAATCCCGAACGCGTAATTTGGCCCCGGCACGAATAAAACATTGCGGAGCGCGGTGTTTTTGGTTTTCCTCTGCCGTCCCATGAACTTGATGGCGAAAATGAACCACAACCTTAAGGGTGCCCTGGCCCTAGTCACGGCGTTGACGACGTACTCCGTATTGGCACAGGAAGAAAAACTCGCGGACGGCCTGTACGCCGAGATCGAGACAGCCAAGGGAACCATCCTTGGACAATTGGAGTTTGAAAAAACCCCAATGACTGTCGCCAACTTCGTTGGCCTCGCGGAGGGCACGAAGCATTATTCAAAAACTGATGGTAACCCGGTCGATGCCAAGGGCCAAGCATACTACGACGGATTGAACTTTCACCGAGTGATTGCCGACTTCATGATCCAGGGTGGATGCCCGCAGGGCACCGGGACAGGCGGGCCGGGTTACAAGTTCCCGGACGAAATCGATTCGTCGTTGACACACAGCAGCCCCGGGATTTTCTCGATGGCCAACTCCGGCCCAGGCACCAACGGCAGCCAGTTTTTCATCACGCACAAGGCCACCCCGTGGCTGGACGGCAAGCACACCGTGTTCGGTCATGTTGTCAAGGGGCAGGACGTGGTCAACGCCATCGCCAAGGGCGACAAGGTCAACAAGGTGACCATCAAGCGCATTGGCGAGAAGGCCAAGGCCTTCAAGGGCGGCGAGGCGCAGTTTGCTGCGTTGCGTGCCACGATCAAGTCGCCGGTAGACAAAAACAAAGCTGAGGGCGAGGCGTTTCTTGCCAAGGTCAAAAAGGAGGAGGGAGTGAAGACCACCGCTTCCGGTCTGGCCTACAAGGTGTTGACCGCTGGAACCGGGGCCAGTCCGAAACCCACTGACCAGGTCACGGTCCACTACACCGGCAAGTTGATCAGTGGCAAAGTTTTTGACAGTTCCGTGCAGCGAGGCCAGCCGGCAACCTTCCCGCTGAACCGGGTGATCCCTGGCTGGACCGAGGGGCTGCAGTTGATGAAAAAGGGCGGAAAGTCGATCCTCTACATTCCGTCCAATTTGGCCTACGGCGCGCGCGGTGCTGGAGGAGTGATTCCGCCAAACGCCACACTAACCTTCGAGGTCGAGCTGCTGGAAATCAAATAGGGCAGCCAAGCGCTTGGTTAACAGGGAGGCGTGTCAGGCGCCTTCGGTTTTTAGGGAGTCAACGAAGCTGGCGGTGCGTTCACAGGCGGTCTTGATCTGATCGAGGCTGGTGGCGAAGCAGCAGCGCAGGAACCCCTCGCCCGAGGGGCCGAAGGCGTTTCCCGGCACGCAGGCGACGTTTTCCTCTTTCACCAGCCGCGACGCAAACTCGCTCGAACCGAGGCCGGTGGACTGCACGCTGGGGAAGGCGTAGAAAGAGCCACGCGGCAGATGGCAGTCCAGCCCCATGTCGTTGAATGCCTTCACGATGTAGTTGCGGCGGAGCCGGTATTGCTCCTTCATTTCAGCAACAGAGTCGGCGCCGTTTTGCAGTGCCTCGATGGCGGCTTCCTGGCTGATGATGCTCGCGCACAGCATCGAGTACTGGTGGATGCGCGTCATCGCCTCGATCAGTTCTGCCGGGCCGCAGGCGTAGCCGATGCGGAAGCCGGTCATCGCGTAGGCCTTGGAAAAGCCGTGCAGAAAAATCGTGCGCTCGGCCATGTCGGGCAGCGCCGCGATGCTGGTGTGTTTCCCCTCAAAGGTCAGTTCGGAGTAAATCTCGTCGGTGATCACGAGCAGGTCATGGCGCTTGGCCAAGCGGGCGATTGCCTCGAGTGCCTCGCGGGTCATCGTGCCGCCGGTGGGGTTGGTGGGGAAGTTCAGCACGAGCGCCTTGGACTTGGGCGTGATCGCCTGCTCGATGGCCTCGGCGGTGACAGCGAATCCGTCCTTGGCCAGGCACGGCACGGGCACCGGCACGCCATGCGCCAGTGCGATGCCGGGCGCATAGCTGACGTAGCATGGTTCGTGGTAAAGGATCTCGTCGCCAGGATCGATGATCGCCCGCAGCGCGATGTCGAGCGCCTCGCTGACGCCGACGCTGACGAGGATTTGCGTCTCCGGTTCGTAACTGACGCCGAATCCCCCGGCGACGTAGCCGCTGATGGCCGCGCGCAGTTTGGGCAGGCCAAGGTTGGACGTGTAGCTGGTATGGCCGCGTTCCAGGGCGTAGATTGCCGACTCGCGAATGTGCCACGGCGTAACAAAGTCCGGCTCACCGACACCAAGTGAGATGATGTCGCGCCGTCCCTGCACGAGGTCGAAAAACTCGCGGATACCTGATCGGGGAATGCGTTGAACCTGCTGGGCGACAGCGTCGCCGGGCTTGAAGTCACTCGACATGGCTGAGGGTCAGGCTGCAGCTTTTTTTTGTCGGCGCTGGAACGTTGGATCCGCTTGGCCAAGCACGACTTTGTCGGTGACCTTGACCGAGACGATGTCGGTCGAGTCGGGGATCTCGTACATGGTGTCGAGCATCAGTTTCTCCATCAGGCTGCGCAGGCCGCGCGCGCCGGTGCCGCGCTTGATGGCGGCCTTGGCCAACTCGGTCAGGGCGTCGTTGGTGAAGTTGAGCTTCACGCCGTCCATCTCGAACAGCTTGGAAAACTGCTTGATGAGGGCGTTCTTCGGCTCGGTCATGACGCGGACAAGTTGCGCCTCGTCGAGTTCCTCGAGCGACGTGTGCACCGGCAACCGGCCGATGAACTCCGGGATGAAGCCGTAGCTGAGCAGATCCTCCGGTTCGACGTGTTTGAGGATGTCCCGCTCCTCCGCGTCGGGCTTGTCGTCCCGCTTGGCTTTGTCCCCGCCGGAGAAGCCGAGCACATGCCTGCCGATGCGGCGCTGGATGATGTTGTCGAGATCGACGAAGGCGCCGCCGCAGATGAACAGCACATTGGTTGTGTCGAGCTTGATGTACTCCTGCTGCGGATGCTTGCGGCCGCCCTGCGGCGGGACGTTGCAGACGGTGCCCTCGAGAATCTTCAGCAGCCCCTGCTGCACGCCCTCGCCCGAGACGTCCCGGGTGATCGAGACGTTCTCGGTGCGGCGCGTGATCTTGTCGATCTCGTCCACGTAAATGATGCCGATCTGGGCGCGCTTCACGTCATAGTCGGCCGCTTGCAGGAGGCGCAAGACGATGTTCTCGACGTCGTCGCCAACATAGCCGGCCTCGGTCAGCGTGGTGGCGTCGGCGATGGCGAACGGCACGTCGAGCATCCCTGCCAGCGTGCGGGCGAGCAGCGTCTTGCCGGAGCCGGTCGGGCCCAGCAGCAGGATGTTGCTTTTCTCGATCTCGATGTCATCGCCGCCAGTTTCGCTGCGGATGATTTTGTCGTCGCCCTTGGTCTTGACCGCGAGGCCGGACTGGATGCGCTTGTAATGGTTGTGCACCGCGACGGACAAGGCCTTCTTGGCGGCGTCCTGCCCGATGCAGTGCTCGTCCAGAGTCGCCTTGATCTGTCTGGGCTTCGGGACGTTGAGCTTGATCGCCTTTTTCTTCTCCTCGGCCTGCAGTTCCTTGTCGAGGACGTTCTTGCAGACGAGGATGCAGTTGTCGCAGATGTACACGCCCGGCCCGGCGATCAGCTTGCGCACTTCCGAGTGGGATTTCCCGCAGAAGCTGCACAGGGTAATCTGGTTGGGGCGTGCCATGGGTGCTGAATTTATTTCTTCTTTTTCTCGTCCTTGAGGCTGACGACGTCCTTGCGGGACTTCACCACCTCGTCCACGAGGCCGTACGCCTTCGCCTCCTCGGGCGACATGAAATGGTCGCGGTCCGAGTCGGTGACGATCTGTTTGACTTTTTTGCCGGTATGCTCCGCGAGGATTTCGTTGATGCGTGTCTTGAGCCGCAGGATTTCCGCTGCCTGAATCTCGATGTCAGAGGCGTTGCCCTGCGCGCCGCCCCACGGCTGGTGGATCATGATGCGTGCGTTGGGCAGGGCGTGGCGCTTGCCCTTGGTGCCGGCGGCGAGCAGCACGGCACCCATGCTGGCCGCCTGGCCGATGCAGTACGTGTTCACGTCACAGGTCAGGAACTGCATCGTGTCGTACACGGCCAGACCGGCGGTGATGCTGCCACCCGGCGAGTTGATGTACAGGTGGATGTCCTTCTTCGGATCCTGCATCTGCAGGAACAACAACTGGGCAATCACCAGGTTCGAGATCGTGTCATCAACCGGCGTGCCGATGAACACGATGCGATCCACCAGCAGCCGCGAGTAGATGTCGTACCCGCGCTCACCGCGGCCCGTCTGCTCGACGACCATCGGAACCAGGAAATTATTTGCCTTCAAGCCTTCCCTCATGCCCGAAAACCATAACGGCCCCGGCTTCCCGGCGTCAAGCGCTTGGCCAAGCGCGGCTTTATTCCCGGGCGAAGGGGCCGTTGTTGCCGATGGCGTGGATGGTGTTTTGGATACGGTGGGAGAGGTAGGCACCATCCTTCGCGTCGATTTTGTATTCGATCTGCATCTGCATGGTTGGCTTCATGTCGGCGATTTGCAGCAGGACGGATTTCTTGTCGGCGGACAGCTTCGCTCCGGTCACCTCGACGCGATCGCGGCCTTGGCTGCCATCGGCCTTGTAGTCGCGCGAACCGTAGTTGCGCGTGCGCTTGTAGCCCCAGCGATGGACGGAATAGCTCTCCGGGTCAGCGGCGGTCTCCGCGTCGAGCGCGTTCGTGAACGTCAGCGAGATGCCGTTCTTCGTCGCGTGGATGGCCACCGGGAGGTGCACCGGTTTGCCGGTGTGCTTGAGGCGGTAGAAACCACCCGGCCGAGTCTTGTTGCCGGCCCAGCCGAAGAGGCCGCAGGCGTAGAGTTGGCCGTCACCGGGGTGGAAGCGGCCGCGCATTACGCCGGTCGGGAAATCAAAGTCCGGGATGCGAACCACGCCGCCTTGGACACGGCCGTTCACTTTTTCCTCCATCACCACGTACACATAACCGGTGCCGTAGGAGATGTTGATGAGTTGGCTGCCGAGTCCGCCCCACTTGTCGCTGTTCACCCAAAGCTGCTCGGCGGGGGAGCGGTCGAAGTCGTTGTGCATCCACACCATTGGCGAGGTGATGTCGGCCTCGGTCAAGCCTCGGTGGTAGCCCATGAGGTTGCCGTAAAACTTGCCTTTCTCGATGAGGTTGATTTCGTTCTTCGGCGTCCAGTGGCCCTCCTGGTCGCTCACGTAAAACGTGCCGTCAGGGTTCACACACACGCCGTTCGGCGCGCGGAAACCGCTGGCGATAATCTCGGTGGTTTTGCCGTCCGGTGACACCCTGAGCAGTGTTCCGTGCTGCGGCACCAACGCCGTCTTGGCGTGGCGAGCGGCCTTGGTGTAGTAAAAATTCCCGTGGGCGTCGGTCTGCAAACCCATCGCGAACTCGTGGAAATGCTCGGTCACCTGCGCATCGTGGTTGAACGCCCTGTAGTAGTCGGTCTCGCCGTCATCGTTGGTGTCGACCAACTGCGTGATTTGGTCGCGGCAGGTGACGAAGATTTTGCCCTCGACAATTTTCAGACCAAGCGGCTGAAACATGCCGGTGGCGATGCGCGTCCACGTGAACTCCTGCGGCTTGCTGTTGATGCCGTCAACGAGCCAGACATCGCCCATCCACGTGCAGACTGCCGCGCGATCGCCGCCCTCGAAAAAGTCGAACCCGCCCAGGCGCATCCACGAGCGATACGGGTTTTTGTCCGGCGCGGTGATGACCTCGGTCACGAACGCGCCCGGTTTACCCATGCGGCGCGGCTTGGTTTTCATCGACTCAGGCCAGCGCCGTTCACGGTCGGACTGCACCAAAGCGACAAGATTTTCCGGTTTGCTGTTTTGGATCATCATTGACCCGAACATCCCCATAAAACCCTCCTTGATGCGGGACGAAAAAAGTTTGAGAGTAACGGGTTCGCCGGGAGGGATCCGCAGTCGCAGGTGGCCTTCGGCGGTGGGCTCAAATTTTGTTCCCTCCGTAACACCGACTACTCCCACGGTTAACTGGTTGTCGTAAACGGCGATTTTTTGATGATCAACCGTCCTTAGTTTTGGTTCAGAACCAGCAACATGGGCGACCTGCAAAACGAGGTCCGTATCACGTTTGGCGATGTTAATATTGCGAATGACCACCTTTTGGCCGGACAACAGTTTCGTAAGGGACGGCGACTCGAAAACACGGACGCCCCCGATTTTGTAATAGAGGATTACGCGGTCATTGTGCAGGAACAGTCCGCGCCATTGGCCCCAGTCGCGGGGGAGCGGGCCGTACGGTTTGTTGTCGAGGCCGCGCAGGCGCGGATCCTCAAATTGATCCGTGCCCGGCCTGGCCCAACCGGGAGCGACCGGGTTGGTGAAGAGCCGTTCGCCGACGAGCTTCGGGTGCGTGCCGTGGCTGCCGTCGTAAACGATGCTGCGCCAATCGATGAATTCGTCGCCGCTCCACGCCGCCGCCATCCGCAGTGTGTCGGTCTCGAACACCACAAACTCGCTGCCCTTGGACACGCCGCCCGGCCCGTCGTCGAGCCGGATTGCGATGCCCTTGTAGGCGATGTTGCCCGGGGCGGCCTCGATTGAGGCGCTGAGGTACGGGCCGTAGTTCATGTCAATGTACGGCTTGCCGGTCAGCTTGACGTCGTCCGCTTGGCCAAGCGCGGAAATGGAGAAAGCGGCCGCAACGGCCAAGCGCGATGGGATTTGAGAGATGTGAATCACGGCCGGAAAAGTAGGCAACGCCTGTCCCGCGGCCAAGCCCAAACACGACCCCGGCGCGTCCAGCGGCATCCCGGCATCGGCTTGGGCAAACTGATCCATGCGGTCGGCAGGCTGTGATGCTTGGCCAAGCGGCACAATTTATTTGGCCTGGGCCGGCCGGTTCGCGCCGAACAACGCCCCGAGTACGATCGCTGCCCCGAGCAGTTGCTGCCCACCCAGCGCCTGGTCAAGCAGCACCCACCCGAGCGCTGCCGCGAACACCGGCTGGAGTAGCAGGTTCAGCGACGTGAGCGCCGCCGGCAGATGCCCGAAGGCATACGCGATCAGCCCCTGTCCGGCCAAGTGGCTGATCAGCGCGAGCCCGAGCAGCACCAGCCAGCCGTTGAGCTGCGTCGTCATCATCGTCTCGCCACTGGCCAGCGCGGCGGCGAACATCAGCGGCACGGCGAACAGCCCCGACCAGGCCATGATCTCCTGTGGTGAACAGGTCTCGCGCAGTTTTTTCACCGTAAGCATGTACGAGCCGTACGCGATCGCAGTGACCAATGAGAGGGCATCGCCGAACAGTCGCTCTGGGTCGAATTGGAAACTGGCGCTCATCAACACAGCCGCGCCGACAAACGCCAGGCCGAGCGCGCCGAGGAACCGGGGGGTAATCCGTTCGCCGAACAGTCGGCCGGCCCAAAGCATCACCCACAGCGGAGCGAAGTTTGCCAGCAATGTGGCATTGGCCACTGTCGTGTACTTGATCGACCAGTGCCACGACACCAGATCGATCGCAAAGAAAAAGCCGGCCAAGCCCAGCAGGCCGGTCGGGTGGCGGGTGCGTGCGCTTTTTTCTG
>Ga0208406_1000638_pt1 | contig 14044 bp, 10 predicted proteins | sample ETNtaG_15_FD_185769 | JGI IMG/M metagenome (GOLD analysis project Ga0208406, IMG submission 185769) | Marine microbial and viral communities from oxygen minimum zone, Eastern Pacific Ocean - ETNP201302PF89A (SPAdes) (version 2) | ecosystem: Environmental > Aquatic > Marine > Oceanic ...
CCAAGAAGATATGAAATGGATCATTGATGAAATTTTCAGCTCGGCGAAAAGATTTGTTTTTGCAAACGTCGCATGTTACAAAGCTTCCAAATCGCTACCAAACGGCAAAAATGCCCATTGTACTATTCGCCCTTCTGTCTGGTGGGATTTGGTATTAAAGTCTATCGCCCAAAATTATCCTGAAGTAAAATATTGTGTACTGGTAAAATACATTTGGTCAGATATCAAAGGTGATGAATCTGTGTTTCAAGTACTTAGTAATTTAAAACCTCCTGAGCTAGCTGAAATAGAATTGAACCCTTCCTCTACCACGATACGCCAAATACGTCAGGAACGCGAAGATCTTGTGCCGCATACCCTTCACGGAAAGGATGAAAGAGTGTACTATCCTTTGGTGGGAGTAGCGGTTGATCGAAAATCAACTGTTTAGGAATTACGCAGTCGAGGAGTGAATTGGTTATACGGAGTTGCATGAATATGCCAAAACGTTCTCCCGTACGACTATACCAAGTTTTCTAGTTACTAACCAAAGGTGTGAAAACAGTTCATATAAGAATCGTGGTTTCCGGAGTCTAAGTCACATTGCAAACCACACTGCTGTCATAACACTTGATTCTTGTGTTGTTCTTATAGTAGCAGTTCCATTTCCATTCCTTTACTAACTGAAGTTTCAGGCGCGCTGATTCCTCTTAGATCCGTATTCTTTCCCATCGGTTGCTTAGGAAGCGGCAGAAGTAGGTCATCCCTAGCACAATGATATAGATGGTCGCTCCAGTCCAAGCCCCCGGCACACCATAGACTTGCCCTAACCAATAAGCCAGTGGCAAAAATAAAAGCCATCCATAGATGATACCTACAATCATAGTAAAAACGGTATCTCCAGCCCCCTTGAGTGCACCACTAGAACAAATTCCACATCCGTCTGACAGCTGAAAAATAGCGGCGAGAAACAAAATCTGGCTTCCCAGTTTAACCACGTTCGAATCATCTGTCAACAAGGCTAAAAGTTTGCTCGGCATGGTAAAAAAGATAATGGCCATCAGACTAGTGTAAGCTAAGCTAATTTTAATCGCCGTATAGCCACTCTTCCGAGCATAATCGAGTTGGCCAGATCCAATGTATTGACCAACTAAGGTTGTCGCCGCCAACGAGATCCCGATCAGTGGCATAAACGAGGTGTGAAGCAAGGTGATGGCGGCAGTATTAGCGGCTAGTTCCACATTTCCCATCCTCCCAATCATAGCAGAAAAGACGGTAAAATTTCCAACATCCAACATCCCTTGAATGCCCATTGGTAAGCCCGTCCGCAATAATCGTCGAATTTGAGACAGTTGTGGTTTAAAGTGGGTACGAATCTGGAATTTCAGATCGGTTTTACGAGACAAGAAAACCAACAGGTAGATGCAGGCAGCGACACCACCAGAGATGACAGTGCTAATAGCAGCACCCGAAACCTCAAGACGCGGGAAACCAAAATTACCAAAGATCAACAGATAGTCAAAAACAATATTAGTCAGGTTGGCGATAATTTCAATCCACATTGGTGTCCGAGTATCACCAATTCCAAGCAGAAAACCTGATAAAGCAAAAGAGATAAAAATCCCAATTCCACCATACAACCGAACTTGGGCATAGGCAATACCAAGCTGTTGGACTTCAGCCGATGGTTTCATCAACGCAAAAAGGTAAGGTGTAAAACGGCTAATCAACAGAAGCAGTAGATACGATACTACTGCCAAATATAAGCCTTGCCACGCGACGATGGCGACTATCTTCGGTTGGTCAGCCCCATGGTATTGTGCCACAAAGGTATTGACACAAGTTAAGAAACCACCAAAGAACGAAAACATGGTCCAAGTTAAGATCCCGGCTAACCCAACCGCTGCCATTTGGAAAGTACCTAGCCGACCAACCATGGCCGTATCCACAAAAGTTATGATGGTTCTTGATACCATGGTGATCACAATTGGGTAAGCTAGGCACAGGACTTCGCGGTAACCACCAAAGGAGCTGAGTGTTCGACCCTCTTTTTTCAATTACTTTTCAATTACACCTCTTAATTTGACCTGAGTAACTGTTCACTCTCAGTATGTTCATACTATTTCTATCCATATATCATCAAGCAGTTTTTGTCGGATATCCTTCTCAGACTCTAGCTGACATCTGAGAATTATAGTTGTCAGCCTAAAATATCTATTGTGAATTTCGTATTGAATTCCACAGACAGATAACCCCGGCAGTTAAGTGCCTAGTTTGATATTACTTTACCAAAGTAATATGAGGAAGGTATTAGCTTGTATGGAAACTGTGCTTCAGTTCGAATGCTGACATGACAGTCAATCTCCTCGGATTGACTCGGGAAAGATAGTACGCAAGAAATTCTATATCATCTGTAACTTGCAAGAATATCTGGTCAACCCTTAGTGAATTGAATTCTCCCAATACTTCAATTCCTTGATGACACTAAGGATTTCAAGATGTACCTAATTCTTTATTCTTTCATATCATTGCCAAAACATAACGAATCTCCAAACTCTTAATGCTGGAACTGACTGTGTGCATCAAACTACTTGGGTTCAGATGATTCGCACATTATAGAGCTGCCCATGGCCCTATATATTACGACCTCGGATCGTGATGATTCCCTCATAAGGCGTACGCGGGGCAACGATAAGACTCGTCATCTGGGGTTTCTTGGTGAAGTTCCCTCCAGCCAACTCCCGGTGCTGCACAACCAAGTCGCCACCGAATTCCAACACGTCAGTACCATTCACTATACTGGCTGGCCCGTTTAGATAGTGGCGTTCCCCATCCAAAAGGGGTGTGGTTTGGCCTCCAATCTCCAAGCGACCTTCCGGCCGTGCTGCGAACTCCAATTGAATACTGACCTTGTGCCGCGCTTGAGCTTTAAACGACAGAGCAAGCCCTCCATCAATTTCGCTGATGCCGAGGCGGTAGTGAAGTTCAGGTTTGTGATCGATACGGCGTTCAGGAGTCGGTCCATCGATGTACTCGGTGAAACTCCCTGAGAAAACTATCTCGCCGTCCTCTTCCGGAAGGTTTTCATCGATTGCGCCGTGCATCCCATAATAATTGTACATGATTCGCATTCCATCAACGATGGCGTCACCGCAACGGAAGGCCACTAAATTAGAGAAGTCGTTCCTGCCAACAGCTGTTACACTTAACTTACCTCGTCTAATGCGTATGGTCGTCCGCTGACGGTTGATAAATGCGGACGTCCTAAGACGATAGTTGTCCGGTACCGCCTTAGGCTCTACTTCAGTTGCGGGCAGAACCGCGAGTGCCATGAGTTCCGCTGTCTCTCCAAGCAACGCCCCAAACGAGTTGCTACCATCCACCTTAGCTTCATCTAGCCTTTCGTCCAGCGTACGCAGTTGCCGGTCGAGATGTTCTCGGGCGATCGTCAGATACTCACCTCTTCGATCCAAAACTCCCATTTCCACTAGTGCGTGCAGCACACCGAGTTTCCCTGTGTCGGCACGCACACTGAACTCGCTTGCCACCTGACCACCTGGGTGGCAGAGTGAGAGCAATAGCTCCAAGTTCTTCCGAACAGGTGTGAGCAACTCTGGCCGATCCAATCGCTTAGCCACCTGCAAGAAGCACATATTGCAGAGCATAGCATACATCGGCGAATACTCACTATAGAACCCATCAGCATCTTGATCAATCCCATCACTAAGATAGTCGTCGATCTTCGCTACTAGTTGTTCGTCGGGTTCTACCTCGTTTACTATAGCCATCGCCGCACAAGCTACCCACCTGTGATTCGGAGTGAAGACACCCATTGTGCGACACGAAAGACCGAACTTGACCAAGATACGGCGGCATCGATCGATAATCTCCCCACTTAATGGATGTTCAATGTTTTGCCAGCGCTCCCAGATTTGATGAATGCCTCCGGTCGCGAACGCCGCGTTAGCTGCGTTCTGCTTATCGGAGCCGCTGTCGATGGATCCATCTTCGTATTGAAACCGATCCTCGGATGCCTCCAGCGCCAGCCGGATGCTGTCAACTACGGCATCGCTTCGATGATATCGCGAGTTAGGGTTGGAGTATGCTTCCGTCAGGACAACGCCGACACCACCCGGGAATTGGCAGACGAGTGAGTCCAACGGTCGGTAGCCCCCATACTCCTCATCGTTAGGATCAAGGACCTGAATCGCCAATGCGATGTCGGTTGTTCGATCGACCAGCACCGTGACGTGCGGAACGACGTCTGGTGCCCATAAGTTAGTGTTCCTACAACTATTTTTCATTGCAACCCATTTTGTCTTTAATTCGTTCGCGTAATGTTAAGAAAACAAAGCTAGTTTAATAATCAAAAACCAGCAGGTTTCTCACATGGTTCTTACTCTGATCATCATAGCAGTTTAAATGAATCTCTTCATTTGCTAGAAAGCAGAAAACTAATATATAATAACATTTCCCTGAAACTAATCTCCCCAAACTAACACTCCGAGGGAATTTTACTTTGAACTAAGCTACCAGACGTAATCAATTCTCCAATGAAAACTCATAAAACCCAAGTTTCTCCATGTCTTTCCTGCAAATTTGATTGTCACCATCTTAACCCGAATCAGTTAGTCAAGCTCAGTTGAACCTTCGAAGGTGGTCCACACAATTTCAGGTGAGACGTCAAGATCAGAGGCAATTTTCTCGATAACCTTAATTTCGCTTGGTTGGATGTGTCCATCTGCCCTAGCAATTAAGGTTAAATCCCTCACCAGCAACACTCGACGCCCCATAGGAACAGATGTTTTTACCAACTCAATTCGCTCTGGTAACACTTCCGCCAGCCGCTCCGCATCCAAGGTAATTGGCACCGCAGCACATCCCAGAAGATCAGCCAGAGCGTGGCGCTCCTCTGTACTGACAACCCCACTAGAATCTGCTACGACTACAGCTGCTGCAAACAGCAAACGCCGCATATTTTCGGCAGAAGGAGAATCTTCTTCCAGATAAGATGGCTCCATCAACTGCATAATTTCTTCGACCGTGGCTTCAACTTCGGACATCGAGCAACCACCTGATGTTATAACCTCACTTTGGATAAAAGCTTGAGCTGTACGAAGACGAACTGGAGCAAAGGGATGGCTAGATAACCAATCTCGGTGCCTAGTCCGGTCAGAACCTTCCGTTTCTTGGTCTACCTGATAAAGTTCCTCGGCTTGATCGATAAATGCTTGAATCTGGGCAGGGCCTGGTGCTGAACGCAACCCCGAAGACAATTTGAAGAAGGCCCGCGCAACTGGATCAAGTCGACCTGCACAGGCTATCCCCGCTCGATCTGCGGAAACCTCAGCATGACGCTGCCACCGATGTGCTAGTAATACCAACTGGGGTGGTAGATTCTGATGGTTTGCTAACAAAAACGAAAGTGGAATCGAATGGTGGCTATAGATATGATGCCCAAGTTCATGTCCCACAACAAAGCACAATTCGTCATGCTCAAATGACTCAAGTAGACTCGATGACACCAAAATAAAAACACGCCCATCTTCAGGTTGAGTACAACCCGCATTCATTTCACTTCCACTGTAAACATACAGCTCAACTTCAGTTTCAACATCGAGTACTGAACAACAATGATCCACGATTTCACATTCCTTAGGTGAAATAGACGGCGATAACCGAAGAGCACGAGCCAGCAGAGAACGCCGTGTTTGACTCGATTGATGCTCTTCCATAGCTGCTTGAATGCGTTGAATGTGCTGATCTTGTAGTAGTTGAACAGATAAGTGTCGATCAACTTCAGATCGAATTGTATCAGGAACCATATTGATACCTCTTTGTCTCAATCTTAAACTTTTCTACCGAACTCAAATTTACCTTGCTTGGATTTAGCCATGGGCAATTTCTCCGCCACCATGACCAGCATAATTGAATATTCCTACTTCCAATAAGGAACAAAATTCCATTCGTAAAAGAGTAATTAAATGAACTCCATCCAAGTCCCTATCACTTTTTCAGAACATCATTCTGGACACTATCAGCCTAAAGTATCTAAACAGACTCATCTTTGGCTAACCTACCAAGCCTATCTGCTTTATTAAAACACATAGAAGAACCCATAAAAAAGATATAACACGGTTATTCAAGATGCAATCCGATTCTCAATATCTTCTGGATTCGAACAGCCTGTAGAAGGATTAATGTCAAAAAACTAGCACTACCTAGTATGATTAGGATTGATATGTAGATCCTAGGAGGTACTCGTAGGTACGGAGACTTCATCGCCCAGACTAATACCGAAAACAAAGAGCACTGCATGGAAAGACACTCTCCCATCGTTGCGAACTCGAGCAAATCTAGAAACACTATAGTTTGGTAAATTCCCTTTCAAATTCAAGGAAAGTTACCAAGAAAGAGAGATTACCAATTTTCAACCGAGAAACGACTACACCAGTTACTCTTTAATCAGTACCACATGTTACCTTGCCGTTAATCGAGAGCAACTGCTTACCATCTAACCATTAATCAATACAAGTTCCATTTATTTGATGCTATTTCCTCAATTTTCTCTCCATATATAGTAAAATCAATCAACTGCATTGAAAACATCATTATCATCAAAGGTTATTTACAACAGAAACATGGCGATAATACCACACCATCCTAGGAAGGACAAGACTCCCTAATATCTTTCGGAAATTCATCAATGCAATTATGTCCAGTTACGAAATTTAAACCGGGCAGCATTTGAATTGTCATTAATTTTGGTCAATGTTACAATATCGCGTAGAAATTTGATGAGGGTTCTAATGCTGATTCTCTATACCGACCATATCTTCCAATACCACAATACACACACCAATAATTTCAATGGAAACACAAGTTGTTTCTATCTATATGTCGCCTAAATTAAGGAAAATATAATGGCGCGAAAACCTAACATCATCTTAATTTTAGCTGATGATATGGGATATGGAGATGCAGGCTGTTATGGTGGCAAACACTTGCAAACGCCTGCCATAGACACCTTAGCCGATAGAGGATTAAGATTTACCGACTTTCACTCTAACGCTCCAGTTTGCAGCCCAACACGAGCTGCACTCCTGACAGGGTGCTACCAGCAGCGTTGTGGTATCGAAGGTGTAATTTCGGCTAAAAATCATCGAAAAAAAGGTCTATCCCTAGAAAACGTCACCTTCGCTGACCTACTCAAAACGGCTGACTATAGGACCGCAGTTTTTGGAAAATGGCATCTTGGATACGAACCGAGATTCAATCCGCGATATCAGGGTTTTGATGAATTTGTCGGTTTTGTCAGCGGTAACATTGATTATCATTCACATATTGATCAAGCTGGTGTTGAAGACTGGTGGCAAGACGTTGAATTGATTCCTGAAGAAGGATATTCAACTGATTTAGTTACTTCTCATGGGCTATCATTTATCCAGCGATATAAGGACGAACCTTTTTGCCTTTACCTAGCACATGAATGTCCACATTATCCATATCAAGGTCCCAACGATCCTGCGGACCGAACCGTTGGCAAACCGGAACCAATCCTAGGACGTAGAAAAGATCGGACAGCAGCATATAAAGAGATGATGGAGTCGATGGATACTAGTATCGACCGAATTGTCCGCAAAATCAATTCACTCGGCTTGGAAAAGGAAACTTTCATTTTCTTCTGTTCTGACAACGGGCCAACGGGGCCCGGATCAAATGGGCCACTGAAAGGAAAAAAAGGATCTTTATGGGAGGGAGGTCACCGTGTTCCAGGCATTGCCTATTGGCCAAGTAAAATCCGGCCGGGAACCGTCACTAATGAAACGGCATTGACAATGGATTTACTACCAACTTTAGCCTCACTCGCAGGATTATCTCCCCCTACCACCCTGAAACTTGATGGTGTTGACCTATTACCTTTGATGGTAGGAGAACAACCTTTATCCGAACGCTCTCTATTTTGGCGGTTCAAAAATGATTGTGCGATACGAAAAGGTCCTTGGAAATTGATAAATGGTGAAAGCCAAAGCCTGTTTCATTTAGACGATGACATTGGTGAAACAACCAATATAATTCGAAAGGAACAAGAACGGGGCAAGAGTTTAGAACAAGAATTGATGAACTGGTCGAGGAAAATATCTGTTGGGATTGAACGACAATCATAGAAAAATTAGAATAAACAATGTTGATCCTGACTCCGTTTTAACCCACTTGACATACTCTGTCCCCCTCTTCTAACAGGCAACAATTCTGTACGGCGTAACTTGAAGCATCTTTGTGATTAGCTTGGGTGAACCGTCACTTAGCTCAATCGACCCAAGTCTATTTAGTATTGCGCAGGTACTTCTGGCCAAGATTAATCCACTTAATACACAGTGGAACACAACAAATAGTAAATAAAATAGAACCAGGTGGATAACACATGGAACAATCAAGAAAAGAACATAGGCTTTCACTATTTGCAATGTTACTTTCAATCATCTTACCTGGTTTAGGGCAAGTTTACTTGCGCCGAGCTAGGATGGGGGTTATCTTTCTTTTCGGTGTGCTAACTGGATTTGGAATCGTCTACCTAAACTCATGGCCAGTTCAAAGCTGGAGAGACCTAACCAACTTTCGTGAAGCTAAAGAGATCCTAGAATCGCAAAAAACCAAAGAAGGGATCAAGCTCAATCCGCAGAAATTGAAAGAAGCACTAGAGAATATTGAAGACAAACCACATCAGGAACTCCTTAAGATAAAGGATAAACAATTAATGCTTCGACCAAAATGGTGGTTCAAAGTAACGGGGCTAACTCAGTTTGTTCTGTTCTGGCTTCTTTCTATCGCAGATGCTTTGATGGGACAACAAGGGTTCAATAGAAGAGCTTTTAGGAAAAAAATTGAGCGACTTCACAAAAAATATCATTCCGAGGAAGAAAATTAGTCGAAACTTGCTACTCCACCTAGTCTTTAAATTGTCAAAACTATTTCAATATCGTTTTTACCTGTGCTTAGATCCGTTCGAACTAGTAACAGCCGATCTCCCACCCAGATAATACTTTCTGCGTTCGACTGGTGTAACTCCAACCCAATGTGATTTCCCCAAACAGCAAAACCATAAGGCATTTTTTTCGCCGATTCAATTTCAAACTGAAATGTGACTTGATTACGCGACCGGTGGGCACGTAAATTCTCAGTTAACGGCAAGTTGAATTCACTACCATCAACCGAACTCATTGGCGGGGAAACATAATTATGCATCCGTACAGGTTCGATCCGATCAATATTAAAAGTAAGTTGACATTGGTGATTATAGTATAGAAACTGAGAATCATTTACCAAATAGGTTTCTGCTGTTTGACTAAACTTTGATCGGTAGTCCGCTACCATCCCTGAAAGCGTCTGGATTTGAACATCAGACTCAATTAAGCCACATAAATAAACATCAAGCAAATCAATACATTCAGCAGAAAGTCGCGAGAATTTTGAGGCATTAACTTGTTGAACAAAACCCAACCAAGAATTCCAACCGAGATTAGACTTATAGAGATCCAAAGGTTCATGTATGGTATTATTCAAAAGCAAATCGCAAAAATCTGTAGTTCCAGTTGATGAAAACGGAATAGCTACAATTTGGCTAGTTGGCACACCACCGAAGTTGTGATGTTCAATTGACGGGTAAAATAAAGAAAAAGGGGCTCCATAATCCCCTTCATTTGAACCATATCCCCAAAGCCCATCAAAACCAAGTTCAACAAGTGTAGAAATCAAAATATGATTTTTCCGATCAGCGCCAACAATCTTTGAATCTACCCAATTCAGCACGTTCTGCAACTGCTCATGCTGTTTAGCAATTTGACCTGGCATTTTTTCTCGTAAAGTAACAACTTGCTCAGGATTCCTTAGATCAACCTTTCCAAAATTTGGCAACATCAGGACAACATCATCACCGTAGTCCTGATGCCAATTTGTTAGGTTATCAGCAATTGGACGAGCATCTCTAGGACTAACTGCCCAAGTAACCGGAATATTGTGGCTATGTACAATTTCGGTTAGTGTACGAATTCCATCGTTGCTACTGGGATCATTATCATTTGAATTAATTGTGACTACGAATGCATAAGTCAACATTGGTATTAAAGTCCATCTACTTTACAAGAATAGTCAATAAATGACTTGACAAAAACGGCGATCTTTCTAATAAGCATACAAGCAAAACCAGCTGAATTGAAGTTGCTCTTTTGAAAACATTATTACGACGCACACTACCAAATTCTTCAACAGATTCGACAGGGAATTGTACCATCTTCTTGAAATATTGGACAGAAAATCGTAATTAGTACAATATTCCAATTGTTTCACAATCCCACCTCAACAACTCAGGCCAAATGAACCAAACTAAATTAAATCCAGTTAAGCTAATGACATGATAAGTACGGAAATCACTGACTAAACTGTCAATGACATAGTATAAAACTAAAATTGTTGGTTCAACCTTCTTATAGTTCTGATATCCCTTGTAAGACAATTGGCTAAACCTAGTTTTCCTGCTTCGCAATCCAAAATGGTCCGAGTTATATACATCATGCTTATGTACTGACAAATTATCATAGATACCGAGGCTTTAAGTTAATAGAAGTTTACCCATTGAAAACTAGTCAAAACATAAATCAGAAATATTTTCCCTACAAGCTAGAATGACATGGTGGGGAATTTTCGGGTTTTCGCTCATTTTTTTGGCAGTTGGGGTTACACGCGTTCGAGCAGAATTCGGTCCACCATCACACGAAATTCTGGGTCTCGATCCAGCACGATTGATGACAACCATATTCGGTTCACGCTTGGTTGGAACAGGTAATCTGACCATAATTTCGTTTTACTACTGGCTCAATCGACTCAACGTTTCACATCCCATGCCCAATCAGCGTGAAGCCTTCAAAATTGCTGAACGCACACGGATTAATTGCCAACATCTAATCTGGGTGATGATGCTATCTATCATTCTAGGAACACTGGCATCGTTTTGGGCTTTTCTCCACTTGATGTACAAAGTAGGAGCGCTGTCAGTTCACGGTTACATCATTGGCATCGGAAATGAAGTTTTTGGGCGGAGGCTGGAACGATGGATCAACAATCCGATAGCCCCAAAGATTATTGGCACACAATCGATGATCATTGGAGCAAGTATGACATCGATCCTTTACTTTTTACGGCACCAATATATATGGTGGCCTTTTTACCCAATCGGCTATGTTATGACCGCTGCGACTTGGGGAGGACTATCTGATTTCTGGTTTTCAGTTTTCCTTGGGTGGCTGATCAAACTCAGAATTCTCAAGATGTTTGGACTAAAAGCTCATCAACGGGCTATCCCTTTCTTCTTGGGCTTAGTCATGGGGGACTATATCTTTGTTAGTATGTGGGCGCTGGTTGGGACACTCTTTAATATATCAACATACGTTCTCTGGTCTCCATAATCTAATTGTGTTAAGTATTAGTCATAAGGTATGATGTAACCTAAGCAAGTGAGTTTATCGTTGGTTTGTGTTTTATGGTACTTTTCAGATAAATATTAATAATAATAGTTAACTTATCTGCATATAGATAAGTGATAGAGCGCTATTTTCAGGAGGGATGAGAATGAAAGTTGCAGCTATGTTTGGCAACGGTCAAGCAGGATTGGTAGATAAACCAGATCCTACACCCAAAGAAGACATTGTCCTTGTCAAGATCCATGCTGTACCTATGTGTACTGAATACAAAGGCTTCAAATCTGAGCTTGAATCTGAAAAATTTGGATTTGGTCATGAAGCAGCAGGTGAGGTAATTGAAGTTGCTCAGCCAAGCTCAGTTAAAATAGGAGATCGTGTCGTGGTACAGCCACAAAACGCCTGTGGGAAGTGTTCTTTATGTCTGATCGGCGAGCATATCCACTGCCAGAATGGTCGGAATGTACGCCAAATTACGGGGTCAAGCACAGGAACTGCAACCTTTGCCCAGTACATACTGAAACAGGACAATCTCCTGTCGCCAATTCCTGATGGGATTAGCTATGAACACGCCGGAATGGCATGTTGTGGACTCGGGCCAACCTTCGGGGCTATGATGCAAATGCAGGTCCATGCTCATGATACAATATTAATCACTGGATTGGGAGCTGTTGGTCTGGGTGGAGTGGTTAATGCAAATTATCTTGGTGCACGTATTATTGGTGTGGAAAGCCACCCTTATCGTGCAAATCTAGCTAAAGAACTAGGAGCTGAAACCGTACTTAACCCTAATGACGAAAACACCCTGAAACAGATTATGGATCTAACAGACGGCTCTGGTGTTGACAAGGCACTGGATTGCTCCGGCGCATCACAGGCTCACCGGCTGATGATTGACTCCGTTCGACGCAAAGGGCAGGTATGCTTCATTGGTGAAGGAGGTGAGTTCCCTCTAGCGGCTAGTCGAGATATGATCCGTAAAGGACTCGTTTTACGAGGAAATTGGCATTACAACCTAGGGGACTACACGAAGTTAATCAGAGTCATTGAGCAATCAGCAGATCAGCTCGACAAGTATATTACGCATACTTTCCCAATGAGTCGAGTTCAAGAAGCATGGGAAGTACAAACCACAGGTGAATGCGGTAAAGTCGTTTTGGATCCTTGGACTTAGCTTCTTAAGCTCTGATTCAGATTTAAGCTCAGAAGACACAACCATCTATAGGAGAATACTTTAATGGAAAAACTAAATAGTGAGTCTCAAGAAAGCAACGAAAATCATTGGATTACTTATCAAGGCCACCAAGGAAGTGGTGTAGATAAACATATCGTTCTTGTTAGCGGTGATGAGGAGTATAGATCGGAAGAGGCTTTGCCCATGCTAGCAAAAATCCTCGCTATTCGTCATGGATTCAAATGCACCGTGCTTTTTGCCATTGATACTGAAACCGGAATCATTAACCCCGAGAACCAAACTAGTATACCCGGGCTGCACCATCTTGAAACCGCTGATATGATGATACTTTTTACTCGGTTTAGAGAACTACCCGATCAACAGATGAAGTATATCATTGACTATACCAACCAAGGTAAACCGATTATGGGACTGAGGACAGCAACGCACGCTTTCAATTATACTAGAAATCTGCAAAGCCCTTATGCCAAATACGATTTTAAAAACGAAGATTTTTCTGGTGGATACGGACGACAAGTTCTAGGAGAGACATGGATTAATCACCATGGCCATCATGGTAAAGAAAGTGCTCGCGGTATCATAAATGAAGAAATGGCAACACACCCTATTTTACAAAGTGTTCAAGATATCTGGGGACCATCTGATGTATATACAGTAAACAAACTGACAGGTGATGCGCAGGTATTAGTTTGGGGACAAGTCTTGGTCGGAATGGAACCGTCAGACACCCCTAATCCTGATAAGCCGAAAATGCCCTTAGCCTGGATTAAAACTTATACTGGTGACGCAGGAAAAACATCACGCGTATTCTGCACCACCATGGGAGCATCCGTCGATTTGGAGAATGAAGGGCTACGACGTCTTTTGGTGAATTCGTGCTACTGGTGTATGGAAATGGAGGATCAGATTCCTGTTGGGAGTCAGGTCGATTATGTTGATGAATATAAGCCAACTTTCTTTGGATTCGGAACTTATCAAAAGGGCATGCGTCCTTCTGATTTCAGTCTCTAATCCAAATGATATCTTTTGTCTTCACTTAGACTTATCTAATTATGCCTAAGCTGAATCTGCGTGTTCGTTATTTTCAAGACAGCACTCCTTCAGATATTCCGTGCCGAGAAGAAAATTTTGTTCGGAGGCATATCCAAATGTCGCTTCCTTTGGAACAAACGGCACTTGTTCTAGTAGATGTCTGGAATGTTCACTTTATTGAAAGTTGGATTGAGCGTGCTAGCAAAATTACAAGAGAGGTCATTCTTCCAATTCTCGGGGTCGCTCGTCAAAGTCATTTGGCTATTATTCACGCGCCTTCCCCTCCCGTAGCAGAACAGTTCGGCCAGTTAGATTCATGTAGCATCCTCAACAACTCAGAAGCTAATATGGCCCCCAACTGAAT
>Ga0208406_1000641_pt1 | contig 13985 bp, 10 predicted proteins | sample ETNtaG_15_FD_185769 | JGI IMG/M metagenome (GOLD analysis project Ga0208406, IMG submission 185769) | Marine microbial and viral communities from oxygen minimum zone, Eastern Pacific Ocean - ETNP201302PF89A (SPAdes) (version 2) | ecosystem: Environmental > Aquatic > Marine > Oceanic ...
TCCTTGTAGCCCTTGATCAGTTCCAGAAGTTTTTCCAGTGGTGCCAACGAATCAGGATCGTAGTGGTTGTTGATGGCAACCTTATCCCACAAGGAGGTGGAGTCAAATAACTTCTTCTTTGTGGCTACCCTATTTATTGTAAAAGCATCCTTTCCCACTATTTCTCCGCGGTAAATGTCACCCGGCATGAGGTTTGCGTTACGTAATGTGGTCTCACTGGGTTGTTCAACAAAAATATGAATCCCCCTGTCTTTCCCATTAAGAAAAAGTCGAACCATCTCAGTATGAGGTGCCAAAAGGCCTAGGGTTTCCGCAAACTTCAGGGACAAATAGTTATGCAGTTGATGTCTTCTTTTTGGCACCTGCAGATTAAACACCCTTAGCCCATCAAACAAAGTGCCTTTACCGGTTTTCACTCTAATGGATTTTTTGTCCCAGGCCCAATGGGGAGAAAAATCTCCCCGGTACTTGACCTTAGCTTTTTTTAATTGCCCATCAATAAAGATCCCACCCTTGACATATTCAAAACCCGATTGGGGCAGATAAGATTCAAGTTGGGCTTGGTTGGGCTCTGATACGAAAAGATTAATGGTGGGAAGAGTTGTTTGTCCAAAGATATGCTGGAATGACGATTTGACACGCAGGAACTGAAGCAATTGATCTTTTTCATAACGGAGAATTCTCTCTAAGTCAAATTTAGCGGGTCTGGGATCATACCTGATCTGGAAAGTATAGAACCGATCAAGTGTTCTATAGGTCAGGTAACTACCGGCAATCATGAGTGGCAGGGTCAGTACCCAGGACCAGAGGAAAATTTGTGTGAAATAACGCTTCATTCTTTTGTTAGGAAGTCAGCCAAGGGGAATACAACTCCTTCGACAACCAGATCGGCTTCGAATTGGATCTTTACTGTGATTCCAGTATCTCCAGCATCGCTAAGATATTTGTTGATTGGCAGATAAAATTTTGGATGCTTTTTCTGGTGCACAACTAGGCTGTCCTCCTCTTGAAGCATCTGTTTATGGGGTAGATCACTTATTTGAATTCGATTCTTTCTCTGATTAACTTCCAACTCGATATCATGGATACGCAAGTGCAAAGCCGAATGAAATGGCGGGTCAACTCTTAGCATGTTCAGATCTGAGGGAAGTTCAGCAACCAAGCTCAATCTACCGTTGTGATCAGCATTGATCGAAAATAATTTGGATTGGGCCTCCATAAAACCTTTCTGATTCTTAGTGTTCCAGTATACTTGCCAACCTATTGCTGCAACCTCTGCCATGGCTCTTGCTATCGGGCGGGCCAATGATTCGGCAGCACCTGTGTTACCGGTTTCCCGATAAGCATGGATCAAAAATCTAGACAGGAGAGTGCTTTCTGGAAAATCTCTCTGACTCTTGATTAGCCCTTCCAAACCTTCCTTTTCTCGCCCCGGAAAATTCCGGATCGCCTCGTACCAAAAAGCGATTGCGTCAATATTGCGCTCGTCCAATCGCACCCACTCTGACGACCAATGCAGAAGTTCACTGTACCTCCTTTGTCTGAGTAATTCTTTCGCTAAAGCAAACAGCAATCGACTCTTAAAATTGTAAATCCTGTCCCTTTTTTGTATATCTTTCCATTCACTTTGAAGCTGGTTGATAGCTTGTTCGGTTTGACCGTTGTCCACTTGCTCTATTAAACGTTTGAATTGGATTGAGTGTGGCTCTAAATAAGCGTTTAACCATAGGTCACCCAAGGGATTGATCAGACTCCGATCTTGTCCAATGAGAAATAAGACAAGAAACACAAGGGCGCCGACTAGCGAAAGCCCATTTCCAAACGCTTTTAAACCAATTGTCGACATCAATGGATTTTCACAAAAGAGGCACGAGTAGCGCAAGTGTCTGTTAGGCATGGCTTCGCGTCAAGAACCGATGATCCGGCTGAATTATCAATAATCCACATCATTCTTTGATAAGCTATCCGAATGCGGGTTCTCCTTGATCATATGGTCGACTGGAGCACGGTTAAGCAAAGTAATTTAATAATTGGATGTTGGTTGCAAGTCAACATTTCATTCTCTACGCTGAATTCCGGTTTTGCAGGTATTCCTGCTGCCGGGATACCGAGAACTTAATCGATATTTAATCCCAGCTTTTTAGAATTCAAATGCAGCCCTGCAAAAACCAATAGCATTAGCAACAGCACCATCAGCAGATACGGTGGGATTACTTCCAAACCGTAGATTTTGGCAAGCACTCCGGCGAGAGATGGAACCACCAAGGTGCCAAAACCTGCGGCCGCCATCTGCATGCCAATTGTATTTGCCTGATGGCTGATTCCCACACGACTTGTTGTGCTTGAAACAAGCCCGGGAAAGATCGGAGCGATTGCAAATCCCGCCACTCCAATCCCGAGAATTGAGGTCAATTGTCCGGTATTTGTCAGCAGCAGGACAATCCCTGAAAGGGCCAGGGAAACACTAAGATAAATCAGTTTTTTACCCCCTATTTTTCTGGCATATAAACCCGCGAGCAGACGCCCAATGGTAAACATTCCCCAATAACTTCCGGTCACAAATCCCGCCGTCTGCGGGTCAACTCCGCGTGACTCTGTCAACAGTGTATAAGCCCATAGCCCTAGGCCTAATTCCACCCCGGTGTAGAGAAAGAAAATCAGCATGCTCAGCTGAGCAGGGAGTGTTTTCAGTGTTCCAAGGAGAGGGGCGTCTGTCTCTGGAAGGTGTTCTTCGCTGCCGTTTTCAGTAATGCCCTCCCACATGCCTTTTGTCACAAAAAATATCGCAGCAAGAATGGCTATTACAATGGAAACAACGAGATATCCGCTTTGCCAGCGCGAGGTCATGCTTATTCCGAGGGTCATGATCACAGGCCCTGATGTAATGCCTACACCAAAACTTGCGTGCAGCCACTGCATCATGCGTTCGCTGTGGTATTTTGCGACGTAGGTGTTGATACCGGCATCAATAGCACCTGCACCCAACCCGCCAATCATGGAAAACATTACGAACATCCACCAGTACGGCGTATGAGAGTATATAAATAAAGTGCTGGCCGAAGCAGCGCAACTCAGGCTCAACAGCCACCCGAGCCCTAACTGCCGCAGCAACACACCACTTAAAAAACCCGAAAACATGTATCCGCCTGTCCCGAAGATGAGGATGATTCCCAAAGCATCAACAGGCAGATCAAAAGAGTGACGAATTCCGGGCCATGCCACTCCCAGCAGCCCATCAGGCAAACCAATTGAAATAAAAGCAACAAACGATATGACAATTAATCCCATAGATTTATGTGTAGGCTTGCCTCTAATTGAAAAGAATTTTGTTGTTAATTCAACGTGGTACCGATCAATGACAATACCAAAAAAATGATCAGATCGTGATTTTGTTGTGCCCCTGATGAATATACTTCAGGTGGAGCTGAATGTTGCGTTTGATGTGGCCAACCCGGGTGATGGTTTGTGTCAGACAAATATTCCTCGGATATCGATTTTATTGAATAGGTTTACATTAACAGATTTCTATTGATCCCCGGCGACAAAGCGAACAAAATAATCGCGGATCCGTTTAATCCCAACAGCGAGGTCGAAACTATGGTACGTAAAGCGAGGGGTCGTGAGGCCCGTAAAAGTTTGCGCAGCGCTCCTCTCACGGGAAATGTGAATCCGGTACGGCCCGGCCTGCCGGGAGGACAATACAAGCCGCTCATGGATAAAGACATCCCGCCCATTATCGATAACATCTACCGGATTGCCGAAGAAGTCGGCTTCGCCCAGGCCACTACGCACTGTACCGAGACCTGTACCGCATTTGGCGCAATTATGGGTGATGACGGACGGCTGCGCTTCCCGCGCGAGGTCATTGACAAGGCCTTGAGCCTGGCCAATCACGAGGTCAAACTCTTTGGTCAGGATCCAAAACACGATCTCGATCTGAGCGGCAAGAATGTCCATTTCTCCACCGCCGGTGCTGCGGTGATGATTGCTGATCCGTTGAACAACGAATACCGCGAATCAGGCTCTCAGGATCTTTACGACATGGCCCGCATCGTTGATACCTGTGAACACATTCATATGTTCCAGCGCACCAGTGTGATTCGTGACATCACGAATACTTATGAAATGGACCTCAATACCCTCTACAACGCCATCTCCGGAACCAGTAAACACGTTGGCACCAGCTGGGTGCGCCACACTTATCTGGAAAAATGTTTGCCGATGCTGCATCTGATCGCCGGTGGTGAAGCGGCCTGGCGCGCCCGGCCCTTTGTCAGTATGTCGAGTTGTTTTGTAGTGCCGCCGATGAAGTTTGCTGAAGAAGCTCTCGACACCTTGCGGGTGGCGGTGGAAAGCGGTATGCCGGTGTTGCTGTTGTCTGCCGGTCAGGCGGGCGCCACGGCACCGGCCTGCCTCGCCGGGTCAGTCAGTCAGGCCTGGGCAGAATGCCTGGCCGGTTTGGTCTACGTCAATGCCATCGAGGCCGGTGCGTCAGCGATTATCGGAACCTGGCCTTTTGTTACGGACCTTAGAACCGGGGCCATGAGTAGCGGTTCGCCGGAACAGAGTTTGCTGTCAGCGGCCTGTAGCCAGATCGCCGATCAATTTGATTTGCCAATAGGAGTTCCCGGCGGCATGTCGGATTCCAAGTTTCCGGATTTTCAGGGTGGTGCCGAACGCGCCTATACCCTGTTACCCACTGCACTATCAGGTGCCAACATCGTCTACGAATCCTGTGGCATGTATGCCAGCCTGCTGGGGGTGTGTCCGGAAAGCTTCATTATCGACAATGATGTGCTGGGTGCCTGCCTACGGGTTACCCGAGGCATCGAAGTCAATCAAGAGACCCTGAGTTTCGAGACCATCAAGGAGGTGTGCCTGAGCAACACCGGACACTATCTCGGCTCCGGACAAACTCTTGAAGTGATGCAGTCAGAATATCTCTATCCAGATCATGCCAACCGACAAAGCCCGACCGAATGGACAGATAATGGCAAACCAAACCTGCTGGAAGTAGCGGCCAAACGCAAGGAGGTCATTCTGAACAACTATTATCCCAAACACATCAGTGATGAGATCGACCAGGCCATTCGGGAACAGTATCCCATTCACCTGAGCCCGAAAACCACCGGCCGTCGGCGGCCGTCATGATAGGCCAGGCACGGGTCGTCATCATCGGCGGCGGTTCTCTCGGAGTCAATCTGCTCTATCACCTGACACGGGAAGGCTGGACCGACATTTGCCTGATAGAAAAAGGCGAACTCACCAGTGGCTCCACCTGGCATGCGGCAGGTTTATGCAGTAATTTTATCGGCAACATGACGGTTGCCAAAATCCACGACTACACTATCCGCCTGTATAACGAAATTCTGCCGAAAGAGACCGGCGAGGCATCGGCCTTCCATCAAACCGGCAGCCTGCGCATTGGTTACAGCAAACTTGAGGAAGAGTGGTTTCGCAATCTCGAAAGCCGGGCAAAAAATGTTGGCTGCGAGTTTCATTTTGTCAGTAAGGCAGAAGCAAAAGAACTGCAACCCTTCATGGATTTTGACCACGCAAGGGTGATCGTCAGCACGCCCGATGACGGTCATGTCGATCCGACTATGGTGGTGATGCCGATGGCGCAACTGGCCAGGGATGCGGGGGCAACCATCCAGCGGTTTACCCGGGTCACTGCCATCGAACAACACCACAACGGCGAGTGGAAGGTGATCACTGACCAGGGCGACATCATTGCCGAACACGTGGTCAATGCAGCCGGCTGTTTTGCGCCGGAAGTGAGTCGCATGGTGGGTGCCGAAATCCCGCTGGTCAACCTTGAACATCAATATCTGGTTACAGAAAACCACCCGGAACTGGAAAAACTCGATTTCGAATTGCCGGTGTGCCGGGACTCCTATTGCTGTGCTTATCTGCGTCAGGAAGGCCGTGGATTATTGGTCGGCCCCTATGAAGCCTGGGGATCCAAGCCCTGGGCCCTGAACGGCATGAACTGGAATTTTGATCGTGAACTGTTTCCGGGCGATGTTGAACGGCTGATGCCCTTTCTCGACCGCTGCATCGAACGTATGCCGATCTTTGGCGAAGTCGGTGTAAAGACCGTAGTCAATGGGCCGATCACCCATACCCCCGATGACAATGTCCTCGCCGGACCACAAGCCGGGTTAAAAAATTTTTGGAATCTCTGCGGTTCCAGCATCGGCATCGCCCAGGGCGGAATCGGGAAATACATGGCGCAATGGATGGTGTACGGCCAGACCGAGCTCAACATGGCCCCCCTTGACAGCCGGCGCTTCGGCCCCTGGGCTGATCGCGAATACCAGATCACCAAGGCCATCGAATCCTACGAGATCATGTACGCGCCGGTGGGGGCCAGCCAGCACAATCCGCACGGACGACCGAAACGTAACAGCCCGCTCTACCCCTTCCTGATCAACAACGGGGCGAAACACGGAATCGTCGGCGGTTATGAAAAACCGCTCTGGTTCAGCTGCCCGGAAGTACCTGATGAATCACTGACCTGGCTGCACAGTGAAGCCCATACAAAAGTGGGCGAAGAATGTCGGGCGGTTCGGGATGCAGTCGGTATCATCGACATCAGTGGTTCGGCGAAATTCGATATCACCGGAAAAGAGGCCGCCGCCTTCCTTGATCATCTCTCCTGCAACAGACTTCCGGCAAAGGATGGACGAATCGGGCTGACCCTTTTTCATGGGCCCGAGGGCGGTATCATGGCAGAGCAATCAATCAGCCGTATCGATGCCGAGCACTACTACCTGATCGGTGCCATCGGATCCGAACTCAAGGACCGGGACTGGATGGAACAGCACAGCCTGGGGTTTGATGTACACATTCACAACCGGACTGATGAATACGGCGCAATATTGATCACCGGGCCCAATGCCCGGGATCTGCTGGCGCAACTGACCGCTGCCGATCTCGGAAATAAAACCATGCCGTGGTTGAGTCTATCGACACTCATGCTTGACAGTGCTGACGTCCGGGTAATGCGGGTCTCCTATGCCGGCGAGCTGGGCTACGAGTTGCACATGCCGCGCTACCAGCTGCCGTCGATCTACGAAAGCCTGATTCGCGTCGGCGGAGAATACGGACTGCGGGACTTCGGTGGATATGCCTTTAATTCGTTGCGCCTGGAAAAAGCCTACCGCGCCTACGGTAGTGAATTCACCGAAGAAATCAGCGGCCTGGAAGCCGGAGTTGATCGTTTTATCGATCTCTCCCGGGATTTTATCGGTGCTGATAATTTACGAAAGCGACAATCGGATGGATTAGAGATCGAGCTTGCCATGCTCATTTTCGACGATGACATCGGTTGTGAATGTTATGGCAATGAAGCCGTTCTGATCGATGGCGAAGTTGTTGGTTTGGCCACCAGCGGTGCCTACGGTTTTCGAATTGAGAAAAGTCTCGCCTTTGCCTACCTCAATGCCGGCCTGAGGCAGCAGGATCTGACGGTGCAGGTTCAAACCTCTGCCGGAATGCGTGAAGCTCACATTGAATGCCGGGTGCCCTGGGATGCCAAAAACGAGCGGCTGATCGCCCGCTAGTTTCTGCCAAGATCCGTGTCAATGGGTTTGCAACGAATGCCTGTTTAAAAGATTGAACCAAGAGACTGTTTCTCGGCTCTGGAGCAACTGGAAACCGACAAGAACGACAACAGCAACGCAAAAACAATTTTGATCAATACAAATCACAAATAGGTAGTTAATACCACTATTGAAACGTTCTAATTACTTTTCTTTTTTCTTTCTTTTTTTGTTCTCCATTGGGGCTTTCGCCAACAATGATCAACTAAGAGAAATTGCCTCAGGTCTGGGTGTTCCCTGGGGTATGGTTTTTGTCGCACCGGATGAAATTTTATTTACCGAACGCCAAGGCAGAGCAGGCATTGTTAACATTCATTCAGGACAAGTTCGCTATATCAGTGGCATACCACCCGTAATAGCCTCTGGACAGGGTGGTTTAATGGATGTTGCCAAGGCCCCCGATTACAAACCAGGTGACTGGCTCTATTTAACCTATTCCAAACCCCTTGATGGTCAAGGCAGCACCACTCTTGCCAGAGCGCGTCTGGATGGTCACGCCCTGAAAAACTGGCAGGATCTGCTTGTTACCCGGTCAAGAAGTAAGGCTAATGTTCATTATGGCAGTCGTATTGCTTTTGATGACAAGGGTTATATTTATTTTTCCATCGGTGATCGAGGACACAGGCCCAATGCTCAGGATTTAACAACCCATGCCGGTTCAATTATCAGGCTCAATCGCGATGGAAGTGTGCCAACAGACAATCCTTTTGTTGATTTACATAATGCCCTGCCGGAGATTTGGAGTTATGGTCATCGCAATCCACAAGGCCTCGCTTGGGACAGCGAAAACAAACGCCTCTTCTCCATTGAACATGGGCCCAGAGGCGGAGATGAGATCAATCTGATACAAAGGGGCGGAAATTATGGTTGGCCGATCATCTCCTATGGCAAGGAGTACTGGGGACCGTTTGCTGTCGGTGAGGGAACACATAAGAAAGGGATGGAGCAGCCGATTAAAGTCTATACACCTTCAATAGCGCCGGGTGGTCTGCTCTACTACACCGGCGATGCCTTTGAAGATTGGCAGGATGATCTATTTGCCAGTGCGCTTAAACTGCGTCATATCAATAGAATCACACTAGACTCACAAGGCCATGCCATTGCTGAAGAGCGGTTATTTGAAGCGCTAAATGAGCGCATCAGGGCAATCATCCAGAGCCAGGAGGGGTGGATCTTTTTTTCAACAGACAGTGGAAGAATCTATGTCATCACCCCTAAATAAGAAATGTAATAATGATGATCTTGACCTGATCGAAAGCATCAAGAGGTTTTATATGGAGCAGGATAGCCTGCTTTTTTTTAACCCCCGAACGATAAACAGGATGGGCTGATGTACAGCGACTCATTTCTCCATGGTGCGCATTCCGACACCGGCATGATCTATGTCCAGGGTCACCGGGGTGCCCGGGGTGTCTTGCCTGAAAATACTTTGCAAGGTATTGAGTATGCTCTGTCGCTTGGTGTCCAATCGATTGAAATGGATGTTCTTGCAACCCGGGACGATATTATCGTGGTTACCCATAACACAAGCCTGCATCCGGATACCACCCGAACCATGTCTGGAGAATGGGTTGATGCCGATACCTTCAGGGTCAGGGACCTGACCCTGAAGCAATTGCAGGATTTTAACGTTGGCGCCTGCCGTTCGGGCAGTGGGTATAAAAAACGGTTTGCTGACCAACGCAACCTTGATTTTGCAGCGATTCCTGCGCTCACCGATGTTTTTGAGCTTCTGGTTCAGCCTCGATATGATTTAGCTTGGCTTAACATTGAGGTTAAATCTGACCCCATCAACCCAGAAAAAACTGCGCCCATCAAGGTTCTTGTTCAACAACTGATTGATGACATCAGGGCATTTCGACTGGAACGGCGTGTTGCTGTGCAGAGTTTTGACTGGAATGTGTGTCTGGAAATGCAGTGCTTGGCACCGCAAATGACAACCTCCTATCTCAGCAGTGTTGGGCCTGAAGACCAATACGGCAGTAATAACATCTATCCTGATTCACCGTGGATGGGGCCGCTTGCCAATGCCCACCTGGAGAGTTCGCTTCCAGAGGTTATTGCAAAGGCAGGCGGCAAGATGTGGGCCCCTTATTTTGGCAACCTGACCAAAACAGATATGGGTCTTGCGCGCAGTTTGGGGCTAATCACTTATGTATGGACAGTCAATGAGCTGGCTGATATCGATAGGATGACAGCGCTGGGCGTCCATGGTGTTATTTCTGACTATCCACTCAAGGTATTAGAACATCTTTGTTCACAGGGCCTGGCGGCTTCATTTCTTCCTCAGGAATAGAGTGCCCGACTGTGTTCTGTTACGCCTGTTATCCCCTGAGCCGTTGTTTGATCCCAGGCAGGGCCGCCTGCGGCCGTTGCGTAATATAGGTGATTGAAAACAGTCGCTAATGGAGCAAATTGTGTGCTGTGGATTCAAAAGAGAAGAGAGGAGAGGGTGAAATCGCTATTAAGGAAAACAGGAGCGATGTAATACAGACAATGGCAAGATTCTGGGGCCCGCTGATGGCCCAAAGCCCCGCATCTGCAAAAAGCAAATCCCTATCCCTCCACGATTTCACAACAGATTAAAACTATTGGGTAAATCAACTTTGGGTAAAGACCAAAATTTCCACTCTTCTGTTTTGCGCTCTGCCTTCAGGATTGTCAGAGCCATCTTCTTTCTCATTTGGGGCTACGGGTTGGGTCTCCCCCAGGCCTATGGTATGAAGAAGATCTTTTGAAATACTTGTATTTGTGAGAAGCCAGGTTTTGACACTCAAGGCTCTTTTTTCTGAAAGTTTTTGGTTGTAGGCATCACTGCCCTTAGAATCTGTATGGCCAAATATTTCTACCTTTGTGGCTTTATGCTTCACAATGGTGGCTAGGGATTTTAAACTCTCTAAGGCCTCTGGTCTCAAGTCAGCCTTGTCAAAATCAAAAAGAACATCACTGGATAAATCAATTTTGATTATGGTTTGAGTGACTTCGGCTTTTAAGTTGTCTATGGCTTTGTTGAGTTCTTTAACATCAGCTTTAAGTGTTAAGCCTGACAAGCCTTCGATAACCAGAGACTCTGATATGAGAGATAAAGGGTTGGTAGAAATGATTTTTAACGCCCCCTTGTTTTCACCTAATGCCTTTAGAGCAGACTGTGCTGCAGCTGCAGCACCAGAGTCAAAAGGTTTATCTGCATCCCAAGCTTGAGCTTGAGGAATAAGAAACAAAGTGAAAACAATGATGGGAATCAGAAACTTCATCTGGAAATATTAAGTTTCTCAAAAGGAAGGGCCCCAGGCAGATTTATATTGATGGTTTCTACCCCTGCGTCTGGTGCTGGCATTTTAATCCATGCCAGTTTCATTTTGCCAGCTTCCACGTGGAGTTCTAAATTTCCATAATACAAAGAAGGAGCCATGATAAATGCCCCTTTCTCATCTTTTAAGATGTGGTATTTTTTGTTTTGAGTGGAATCAATGTAATAAATTTCTGAAGGTTTCATCTTTATTCTAGCTTTGGCTCCAGAAGTGTTTCTAAAAACAAAAACAACGGTTAACACATTGTCAATCACCTGAGCTTTTGTAATGTCAATTTCAAAATTGGCATCCAAGCTCATTTGGGTTTGGATAACTCCAGCTTGAGCAAAGCCGATAGGAGTTAATAAACAGAATAAAAACAGAGGGAGAAAAATCTTTTTCATGGCATGTCCTTTTATTGCAAATTGCTCTTATGGAAAGCAGAGCTGTTGTCAATGATTAAAAATTAGAGGTCTCACATGGTCGTCACAGTTTTTTGAATACTGCCCGGATAAGCCAAAATATCCTCAAAATTCAAGGTGACTACAGTTTTACCCAAAAAGGCAGTGTTGTCACTAGGTTGGTGGCCCAGATTAATAATGCAGTCTGGGGATTTTAGCAAAAAGGTTTCTTCATTGAGATTGGAGGTGAAGATTTGGAGGGTTGGGAATTTGCTTTTGCAGATTCATCATCCTGAGTCATCAGCGGGCCCCAGAATCCTGCCGTTATCTGTTTCACATCACTCCTGTTTTCCTTAAATAGCGATTTCACCCTCTCCTCTCTTCTTTTTTGAATCGACAACATACAATTTGCTCCAATTAGCGGCTGTTTTCAAGCTCCATTGCCACACAGGAGCCTATGTGCAAAAAGACTTCAGATGATTCACTTTATGCTAAGGTGGATTTTATGGTGGCGTCTGTAAAGTGTACCCCTTCCTGAACGGCGTTGTACTCATATACATGCTCCTGTGGCGTGGGTTAACATGCGGTTATATTTCCAGACATCAAGATCCACCTTTCTCTGGTAAAGGAGAACACCATGGCCCGCCCCCCTGTTCCTTATGATTTCCTTCCCGCTGTCAGTTCATTTACCGTGAACAGTAACGATGTCCGTGAAGGTGAGATGCTTGCTATGCCCCAAGTATCCGGTATTTTCGGCGCCGGCGGCGAAGACATCTCACCGCACCTGGTATGGTCCGGCGCCCCGCGAGAGACTCAAAGTTTCGCTGTAACGTGCTTCGATCCTGATGCCCCCACCGGAAGTGGCTTCTGGCACTGGGTGGTCTACGATATTCCCGCCGAAGTCCAGGAACTGGCTAGCGGTGCGGGAACTGCTGATGGTTCGGCGCTGCCCGACGGCGCGAAGCAATTAAGGAATGATGGGGGGCTCTACGGTTATCTCGGTTCAGCACCACCGGCCGGCCACGGCCCGCATCGCTACATCATTGCTGTACATGCGCTCAGCACAGCCACCCTGCCAATTAATGAACAGGCCTCGCCGGCGGTATGTGGATTTAATATGTTTGCCAACACTCTGGCCCGGGCTCTCATCACGCCCATTTACGAACAGACGTAGGCACCGGATGGCATCATCATAGCGGGCAGTACAACAACCCATGGCGACTAGGGGTGAAATCAAACCATCGATTTTAGTTATCGTTTATTAATAACCGTTCTGAACTAATAAAATGGGCTGGGCGATTGAATGCAGCTCCACACCAGGTCTCCACTATCAGTGACTCCATAAAACGGAGAACAACGATGAATAGAGCACTATCCCCTCAAACAGGTATCAACGTTATCTAATGGCCGGACTCTTCACCTCACTACTGTTTCCCACTCAGGTTTTCACTGCCAGTGATAACAATCTGATCTGCGGCGATGAAAATGGATTCAGCCACCGCAAACTCAATAGTGATGAGCGGGACAACCTTTGTGAAAGTTATTCCGGCAAAGTGATACTGGTGGTCAATACCGCCAGTCGTTGTGCTTTCACCGGACAGTATGAGGGGCTGGCAAACCTCTACTCAAGGTATCGCTCCAAAGGTCTAGTGGTGGTGGGATTTCCCTCCAACAACTTTGGCCGTCAGGAGCCCGGCGATGAACAGAGTATCAAGAACTTCTGTGAGCTGACCTACAATGTGGAGTTCCCGATGTACTCCAAGACCCGGGTCAAAGGTGAGAATGCTGACCCTCTTTATCTTGCACTTACCTCTATCGCTGGCCCCCCGCGCTGGAACTTTCACAAATACCTGATTGACCGCGAAGGCAGGCTCGTCGGCAGCTACACCAGCTTCGTCAAGCCTGAGAGCAGGACCATGACCCGGGCGATTGAAAAACTGCTCTAATTGAAAGCTTGCTGGCTGCACTTGGGCCACTCTTGCTCATTGGGTGACGCTTGATCTGTTGGCGGTTAAGCCTAATCTTCTTGTGCTTCGTGCAGACGTTGTCTGCATCACAGCTTTTGAGTCTCGTGTCCTACGTCCGGCTAGCCCTATCGACCGCTAACTGGGTAAACGCAGGACCGGCAACTAGTATCCTTTTATTTTTTTATATATTTCATATTTTATTCGACCTAATGGGTTTTGTGTATACGATCTTCCTCCTCGATAAAAAATATTTGTTTGATCTATTTCATTGCTAGTTGGTAGATAATAAAAGATTGTATTATAATAATTTTTTAGTTCATCATAATTATTAAATTTGTTTTCAAAAGTATCTTTGTAATTTAATCTATTAATTTTTTCATAATCTAAGTTTGATGTTTGCCACTTCTCATTTTTTATATCTTCAATTGATGCAAATAAACGCACATTGTTTGTAAAATAAATCCCGTAATAAGGATCTATTATTGACCAATAATTGTCTATTTTAAAAAAAGTTAAAGGATGCCTAATTTGATTAAATTTAGCAATATAAAAAGAATCAATATTAGAATAAACCAAAAGCACTGATAATAAATCAGAAAATTGATCATCGGTACCTAGCCTTCTTTCAAAAATTGTAAGAGCATGATTATCAATAATATCTACATCTTCAGGTATTTTTTTTATGTTATTTTTTATCCATTTTGTTGTGTTTAGAATTAT
>Ga0208406_1000642_pt1 | contig 13953 bp, 13 predicted proteins | sample ETNtaG_15_FD_185769 | JGI IMG/M metagenome (GOLD analysis project Ga0208406, IMG submission 185769) | Marine microbial and viral communities from oxygen minimum zone, Eastern Pacific Ocean - ETNP201302PF89A (SPAdes) (version 2) | ecosystem: Environmental > Aquatic > Marine > Oceanic ...
TTTCACAACTGTGCACTAGAAATGAGTTGTGAGGACTTGGCGCGCTCAACGAGCTTTCTTGCTAACGCAGGTTTTTCTACTTGCGCAAATGAAAAGGTGCTAACGCCTTATCAAACCAAACAAGTGAACGCGCTTCTGGCGACTAGCGGTATGTATGACGAAGCTGGGAGCTTTGCTTTTAAAGTAGGCTTGCCGGGTAAAAGTGGCGTAGGTGGAGGCATAGTGGCTGTTGTACCAGGACGCTTTTCAATATGCGTATTTTCGCCAGCGCTTAATAGCGTGGGTAATTCTCAGCTAGGTGTGGCGGCTTTGACATCGCTAAGTGAACGCATCAATTGGTCTATTTATTAGGGGCTATTACGCTTCGCTGTATATCAAAGGTCAACAGGCCTTAGTAGCCTGTCAATTCCATAAAGCCGCTTCCTGAATGGGAGCCTTTTATTTCCACTCGTCCTTCATAATAGGGAAATAAGCTGTTATTCCATTGGTTTTCCTTGAACGGGCGAATGAATAGGTCGATATCTTTTTCTGGTATTTGAATACGCCAAGCGGTGGGAACAGAGCGAGGTGACTCTCCCTCGTTGATTGTTTCATAGGCCGTTGGCGTAATTGATACGTTGGCTTGCTCGATGGTTTCTTTCGTGCCATTTTTCGCTATATAGCTAGCCGTTGTGAATATTTCGCTGTGTTTGCTTGTACTATTTTTCATGTTTTCATTCATGGCGTGCATGCGAAACGCCATCAATTTACTTCCATCGTCTAAATGCAGCGAGAACCAATCCCATCCCATGGCTTCACTGTTGGCTAGGTGGCTCGTCCATTCGTGATCAAACCAGCCTTTACCCGTAACTCTTACGCTATTGCCCTCTATGTTTAACGTACCTTTCGCGTTAATAAATGGTTGGCTGTAATAGTAAGAGCGAAGGCGTTCGTCTTGTGTTTTTTTACTGTAGCCGTTATCACCCTGTTTGATGAAAGGCCCATAGGTATCTAGATTAAGCGAGACTTTGACGGCGCTAACGCTCGGCGCGTCATTTAATTCTGATAAGCTGTCTGCAGCGGTAGTGGGGATTTTTCCATTTATTCTGACCGGATGATGCGTGCTGCTTTGCCCAAAAGCGACTTTTAACACGGACGGGAACATGGCTTTGCTTTCTGCACCTGTTTGAACCTCCGCCTGTGCCGCTTTCCAAGCCCAATCGTCAATCACTGTCGTAAAGGGTTGTTGATTCACATAGGCATTACCTACACCGCCGCTTGCAAATCGTTCTTCGAAATAATGCTGTTCAGCGGTGTGTAGCGAAGCATGTCCCATCCACTGCTGGCCATTGGTCCAGTTTTTTGCGATATGGTTGTTGGCGTTAACTTCAGCACTATTTTCAGCATTAACCTTAACGCTTGGAGGGGCATTTAGCTCAGTATTGAAACGAAAAAGCGTATATTGAAGGCCGAACTCTTGCCCGTCTTCAGCGCTTAACACAAACGTGAGGTACCACCACTCTAACTGAAAATCGGGATGACTCATGTGATCGCGCGGTATCGCAACAGTATAGCCCCGCTTTACTGGCGTAAAGGCGTCGCTCGACTGCATGTTTCCAAAAAAGCCGTTTGGCGTGGAGGTTCCCAGAGTTTCGTTTTCATCTTTTGGGTTTTCAGTACATGCACTCAACGTGAAACAAATAGCTATAAGTACTAAAAAAGTATTGGCTTTAAATTGCAAAAACGTGGTGTTGGCACTACCTAAATGGTTTTTCATAGCTGAACTTCCTGCCTTAAATCAACTTTCGGCTTAAGTTTTCCTAAAGGTAACAACAGCACCAGTGAAACGATAAGCAGCGATAACCCCACGCTAGAGAGAATAACCTCTGCATTAAGTGAAAGCGGGTACACCCAGTTAAATGCATGCCGGTTTACTTGTTGAATAAAGACATAGGCCAAGTACACGCCAAAAGGAATGGCGAGCAAGGCTGAGATAAAACAAAGCAGCAGATATTGCGCAAACAGAGATGCTTTTACTTTAAGCTGACTAACGCCAATGGCACGCAATACAGATAACTGCGCTGTGCTGCCTATGGTTAGCACCGTCAGCGAAACAGCGAAGGCGACGCCCGCCACCAATAGGGTGGTAATGTTAAGGCCGTCGGTTAATACAAAGGTACGATCAAAGGTCTGCATAGAGGTATCTAACAGCGCTTGTCGGGTATAAAGGGCAATTTCGCGGTGTTCCCCTAACTGTGATTTTAGCTGCTGTTCGAGGATGTCCTTTCCATAGGTGCTTTGTTTGTTATCGCCTATCACGTTCGTCTCAATAGGCGGCTCTGGGTAAATAGCTACTACACCGGGAAAAAGTTGATCCCTGATAAGGACATCGTTTCGATTAAACGAGGGAAGAGGCACTAATATTTGCCCGTTCAGGTTACCGTAGTCAGGATAAATACCCAGTACTTTCCATTGAGGCGTCGCTGCAAATACCTTTGAGTTCGACGAACTGCTTTGTGAGCCTTGTGTTGGGTCAGTAGTTTTATCTTGTGGCGAGCTATACGCCTCGTTAGATGTATTAACCGCCGAAGAACTTGAATTCGCAGTTTTACGAAGGCGAATATTTTCTATATCTAGCGTGTGTCCTAACTTTGCGTTAAGGGCAAACGCTAATTGCTGATTGATGAATACCCCTTTCCCTTCTGTAAACTCACGCCACGCTGTGCTGAGGTCGTTGTTTATTACATCATCGAGGACAAGCGCCTTTTTACCGTTTTGGTGAACGGGGTAGCTACTGATAGAAACGTAAGTGGGTGGGCTGTTACTGACTTCATGTGTTTCTTTATGTGTCTCTTCTTGAGCACGTGAGCTAATGACAGCTCCCTCGGCCTTAAGTAAAGGAGTTAAAGCAAGCGGAGGTAACGATTTGGTAGATAACGTTTCGATACGACTAAGTGGCGCGTCGGTGTACAGATAGAAAGGCGCGTAAAGCCTTTGCGTTAACCATTGTTCAGTGGCGTCTCTAAAGCTGTCCGTCATGGTATTCATACCAATATTTGCGGTTAGCGCTATAAAGAATGCACAAACGGCGAGACGGGTTTTGCTAGACAGTAAATGCATATTAGCAATGACGTAGTGAAACACGGGCCACTGTCTTGGTACAAATCTAGTCAGTAGCTTAGAGAAAATAGGTAACCAAAGAAGAATAAGCGCGCAGCTGGTAAGAAGTAACAACGCAACAAAGAAAAGTGCTGAAGCTGTAGAAGATACGAACCCCTCAGCGATAAATAACAGTAGTAGGGCACATAATGAGATAAGACCTACGGCAAATTGGCCTAACGCATTTTCTTTTTTGACAGGCGCTACGGTTAGGGCATTTGAAAGCTTAACTATAGAAACTAACGAAAAAACAACCAGCGATATAAAGGTCGTTGTTAATGCGAAGCCGAAGGTGAAAAGCAGATTAACGTCAGGGTTAACAAATACGGCGTTAAACAATGACGTAAATGTACCGTTTATCACAGGTGACAACCATGACGCCGCTTGAAAACCGATGAACATGCCAATTGGAATACTTATTACGCAGTAAACAAGCAACTCGGTGAATAAGGCAACGCTTAAAATTCGCTGAGATATGCCCAGCTGCCGTAAACGAATGATATTGGGTAGCCGCGTGCGGTACATCAAGTTTAGCGCGTTAAGTACTATAAAAAGCGCCACAACGCCCATCAGTCCACTCATCGCCCAAAGATTTAGTCTAAAACTATCTGGCAACGAACCTGTGTCATTGTCTATATTGCTAGTGGTTTGCTTTACAGGTATTCCAAGTAGGATTTCTATTTGGGTTAAATGCTGCTGTGATAGCGGTGAAAGTGCAATAAATCCGGAAAGTGGGACGTAAGCTTTCTGTTGTTTTGCTTGTTTCTCTTGCGCGCGTTTAGCATTGTCAGGAATAACAGGCTTAACAGGTTCATCATTCTCAATCGTTACCCCGCCTCTGTAAAATTCATCGATAGAGATTAAAATTGTATTTTGCGGAGCAAAGCTGCTCACATACGCGCTTACCGTTGCAGGCCAATAGGGACTTGGCGCGGATTTTCTATCGATTTCATTGAGCGTGTCGTGACAGGCCAGTTTTGCGTTCGTTAAGGGGTGAATAAGCCCATTTACAGCGAAGTCGCCCCCAGAATTTGAGCGCAATTCGCGTCCCGCTGGCGTCTGCTGGTTTTCCATTTCACTAAAATTCTTCGCATTTTGCGATAAATAGGAAAGCGAAAGAGCGCTATCGTCTTGGGCAGGCGCTTCAAAACCTCTCTTTCTAAATGCACTTCCTAAAAGAGGCTGAGTATCAACACCGAGTAATGTGAGAGTTGTTGTAGGCTTGCTGGCATTGCACGATAGGGTGATGTCTCGTTCAGCTATCGCAACAAGCTGGGTAAACCCCTGCTTGCGAAGCGTGGCATAATCACTCTGTGTAAAGCGATCTCTACTGTCTGCTGGGGTGATGATACTGCCCAAGGTAAGCCCTTGCTTTGACTGTAACAGTTCACCTTGTGTAGCGCCTTCGTTTATAAGCAAAACGGTAACCAAGCCAGCATTGGCCAGTATAATTGCGGCCATAATGAGCAATGGCTCCCACGGCCTGTGCCTTGCCATTGCAAGTAAGCTAGAAAGTGTTAACAGTAGAGTGCGTAGCACGTTATTTTCCTACTTGCTGTTTTCGGTGTCTTTTTCACAGGGCGCATATCGCTAACGTTTTTCACCTACAATTAGCTTGCTGCTACTGGTGTAGATAAGGTTTGTTCTTTAGTTTTATATTTCACACTCTCTAATACCCCTTTATGTAGTCGCAAAGCGGCGTCTGCTTTTACTGCGACGTCTTGGCTATGAGTTACCACAACAAGAGAAGTATTGGCCTCTTTACAAGTTTTAAAGAGTAAGTCAGACACGGTTTCGCTAGTGGTTTCGTCTAAATTGCCGGTGGGTTCGTCGGCCAAGATAAGCGAGGGGCGATGTACAAGTGCTCTAGCAATGGCACAGCGCTGCTGTTCACCGCCAGATAACTGACTTAGCGGCTTTTGCGCTAGGGGTAATATCCCAAGCTGCTCCATTAACGCTAATTGGTAGTCGTTATCTACATTACCTTTTAGCCTTGCAGTGAAGGCAATGTTGTCCCACGCATTAAAGCAGTCGAATAGATTGAAGCTTTGAAACACGATACCTAAATGCTGTTTGCGAAAATTATCAATATCCTTCGCTTTAAATGTATTATCGAGTTTGCTATTGCCAGCAATCGACAATCCATTTACCGCAATATCTCCTCCGTCGGGCGTCTCAAACCCAGCAATAAGCGACAGCAAGGTAGATTTACCGCAGCCAGAAGCCCCCTGAATACTCACCGATTCACCTGTCTTTACGGTAAGGTTAAGGTTGTTGATGAGCGGAGCCCCTGTCTGTGTAAAGGATTTCTTTAAGTCTTTTATGGTCAGCATAATTTGCCGTTTCGTATTGAACCGTCTTAGTGTGAACATGAAGGAGCAAGCATGCGCGCAATACACAATATTCAGCGCTTGTGGCGTAATGCTAGAGGTGCTATGCGCGCCTTCAATTAGCGCCTACATGTTCTAATAGAACGGGTTATTTTTATAATTGAGAGTATACGTAATACCCACGCTTTTTGGTTAAAAGCGGTGCGGAAATTTGATGGTTAGTATTCTTCTGCGTTTCAGGAAAATGCTTTAGTCGCCTAAATTACGAGATATGTAATAGCTTCAGTCGTAGCGAAGGGCATGTTAAAGGGGCGTTAAGCCCCTTATCAATTGTCTTTTTACTGATTGATAAAGTTATCGAGTTCTTCGCCAGTAATTTTTTTGATTTGAGCAAATAAATACCAGAGCGCTGCAATAAGCAAAATCATGCTCGGGATCACAATAACTGGGTAGCTAAGCGCAGTCATTCGGCCAAGTTCTTCAGTGTAGGCCGTTGTGCCAGGCTCACTGACCAATATCATTTTTGCCAAGATATAATTTAGTGCAGAAGAGAGGAAAAACGAACTTGCTACAATATAAGAACTAACCGCAACTTTCTTTTTAAACTCGCTCTGTTTTCCTTTCGCATCAAGAACTTGGTTTAGGTGTGGCCAGTTTATGATCTGGTCGTTCAAAATAAGCATTTTGACCAAGGGTTTATTAGAGTATTGGGTGACCAGTACTGCGATACCGATAATGCCTGGGATAGCGGCTTCTTTTATCGCAATATACTCGGCAGGCAGTTTAAGTAAGCTAAACCCACCAGTAAGTAGTACGCTGATAATGCCTAAAATGGAAAAGCCGTTGACCTTTCCCGACTCTTTTAAATCCCATAGGCCATAACCAATAGGAAAGCTGAGTGCCGCCACAATGCTCCACGCAGGGCCTAGGTAATCTTCCGAACTTGCATAGCTCATTAGCACCACAGGAATAACAATGTTAAACGCGAGGTTGCCGAAAAAGCCTTGGTTTTTTTGTGTAGGTTCTTGAACTGCTGACATATCTAATTACAACGTCTTATCTTGAGGCTAATTATACGTAAACTAATTAGCGTGCCCAGTGCCATGCGGCAAATAAGCCGCCAATAAAGCCAAACAGATGATATTCAAAGGAAATAAATTTGGATGTGGGAAGCACACCAACCAGCATTCCTCCGTATAGCGCTGCAACTACTAGTGAAATAAGCAAATACCGCACTTTGTTACTTCTAAACCCTGCTAGCACGAGGAAGCCGAAGTAGCCATATACCATGCCGCTCGCGCCAATATGCGTAGCGCTTCTACCGAACAGCCACACGCCCAATCCACCTATAAGCAGTGCGCTCAGCGTAGCGATAAGAAACGTGCGTTTTCCCCACTGCATAGTAAGCCACATGAACAGCAAAAGAGGCACCAAGTTAGCCATCAAATGCGTGGGTGTACCGTGAAGGAAAGGGGCTGTGAATATATATGGCAAGGTTGAAAGTGTACGAGGCACTACACCAAACTGATTAAGTGCATTGCCGGTAAGTAAGTTTGCTACTTCTATTACGATTAACAATGCACCTAGCGTCAGTAGAACGCGAATTTGGAAAGAAAGCGGCTTCATCGAACGCCCCTAAAGTAGATTACAAAATAATATGAGGAAGGTAGCGAGAGTGATCTTGGGTAATAGCAGATGCATCTTCTCTTACTGAAATACCTGCTGGCATGTCATCTACCAACCAACTACCTATGAGTGTATGGTTACCTTCAAAAACGGGTAAAGGTTCAAATGCTTGAACAATATAGCCTTCTTCGCCGTAAGGACCATCGCTAAGCCTATTCTCAATTCCACCTTCAATGATAGAAACATTCGCGCCTTCCCTAGAAAATAGAGGCTTTTTAATCCACTTTCCTGATAGTGTGTTTGTTTTTATTTCATCTGAAAAATAAGCGGGAAGCAGGTTAGGGTGGCCTTCAAATTTCTTCCAAAGCTGAGGAAGCAAGGCTTTATTGGAAATAATCGATTTCCACGGTGGCTCTATCCAATTAACTTGGGCGTCTTCTAACACATCGCCAAACTCTTCGCGCAGCATAAACTCCCAAGGATAAAGCTTGAAGCAGTCTGTAATTGGCGCGTCTTGAAGATCGGTAAAAACGCCCGTGTCCGCTAACCCAATGTCTTCAATAAAAACGAAGTCAGCTAAAAGCCCGGCCTCTGTAGCGCAGTCTTGTAGGTACTGCACTGTTCCGCGGTCTTCTACGGTATCTTTACAACACGCCATGTGCAGTTGATTAATGTTGTAGTGCAATGCTATTTCGCGAAAGCGATGAACTAGTTTTTCTTGCAAGCTATTGAACTGATCAGCGTGCAGGGCGAGTTTGCCGGCATCCACATTTTGTGAAAGCCACAGCCACTGCCAAAACCCAGATTCATACAAGCTGGTGGGCGTATCTGCATTGTTTTCTAGTAGCTTAGCTGGCCCTTTGCCGTTGTAGACAAGGTCAAGGCGTGAATACAAACTGGGGGCTCTTTCCTGCCAGCTGTTTCTTACTAAGTCCCAATGTTGCTCTGGAATTCGAAAACGAGTAAGTAATTCCTCACTATTAACCACATCCTCGGTCACTGCCAAGCACATTTGATGTAGCTCGGCTGTGGGGTCTTCAATGTCGTTTTCAATTTGCGCTAGCGTGAATTGGTAGTACGCACTTTCATCCCAATACGGCTCGCCATACATGGTGTGGAAATGAAAACCAAACTCGTTAGCCAACTGCTGCCAGCCCTTGCGAGGCTGGCAAGGCATTCTAAACATAGTTATCCGCCCCAGCCGCCTTTACGGCTGCTGCTACCCCAAGACGATTTTGCACGAACGCTGCTACCAAACCCGCCACGTTTCATTGTGCGGTTCACGGTAGGCTTAGGCTTATAAACGTCTTTGTTTACGCGATATTTTCTTTTGCGAATGTCGCCGTCGAACACATAGCCGTCTGCCGTTATCCAGCGTGAACGAAACGGTGAATTATATGAATAGGAAGTATATAAGGGCTGTGAGTAATAGCGATTTGGCGATAGCAGAGAGCTCACCATGTAGCCTGCCATGAACGGCATGAAAAAGCTGCCGCTACTATTATTCACATATTGGCACTGGTTAGGGCCAAATTCATGTTCGCAGTCGTACTCAGAGCTAAAGCGCGGACTGGTGCGCATGGCCTCGTCGACCGCTGTCTGGTAGGCAGCTTCACAACGCTCTACTGCATCAGGAAAATCCTGTTTACAGTCTTCTAGCGAGGTGTAAATGGTGGCGTCTTCTTTTTCGCCGCCACAACCACTTAAAATAACGCTGGCCACACCCAATGCTAAAGGCTTCACGCTAAAACCTTTGCGCATGCGACCAAGGTCAATATGTTTGGTGCGTTTTAATGCGGGCTTCTCACCTTGCACGCTATCAACAACATCAAGCTGAGTGTTTCGTTTATCAGTCATCGCTGCCCCCTTAATAGGTCATGCAAGCGGCATTGAGTAAGCCTACGGCAATAGACATGCTGGCAAGCATAACACCGGCAGAAACTTCGTTATTGTTTATGCGCTCAGCGATTTTCGGCATAAAGCTGAAACGCAAAATGGCAAACGCTAGGGATTGTGCAATCACAGCAACAAGCGCCCAAATAGCAAAATCTATTACAGCAACCGAGTTTGAAGCTGCGCTGCCAAGGGCGATAGCAAAACCGATTATAGCGCCACCAAAGCCGATGGCAGCGGCAACGTTTTTCTCTTCTTTTACCAGCTTCCATTCATCGTGAGGTGTGACCAAGGCGTACACCAATTTGAAGATAAACAAAAAGACAATCGACAAGCCGAAGTAAAGCGCAAAGTTATCCAGGCCAGCCAAAGACTGCATGATCGTATCCATAGTTATTCCCTTTTTATTAACCGTTTATAGTGATATCTGCAGGTTCAACGTCAAACCCCGTTGAAATCACCAAACATCTATCTAAATTATTACCTACTTGCTTTTCTTCACCCACAACAAGCAGGGTTTCAACTCTGTCATTACTGATTGGGCGTTCATACAGCATCATAAACTGATCAGTAGTACTCACATCACCATCTTCTTCATAGGTAGTTTCAGTGACGGCAACAGGCGGTGACTCATCGCCCACTGCCCCCCATACGCGGGTATAGACCTTACCGTCAAGCTCATAGGTGGGCTGGCTGATAACGTTTTTCAAACATTCGTTCCACTGAGCAGTATTACCAATGGTTTTCGTTTCATAAAAGTGCCACAGCTTAACATCGGTAATGTGATTCTCAGACAAGCCGCCGTCGGTGACCACCTGTAAAAATCCATCGTCGTCGGTGTAAAAGCGAAGCAGAGTGCCACCTGTATCTAAGGGCGCTTCACCTACCGCTTGAATTAATTGAGAACGGGCTGCACCTTCAATAGTGAGCTCCGGTTCTAATAGCGAAAGTTTCAAGTTATCTAACTCGAAAGAGCCACCTAAATAAAGCCCCATTATTTCTGGCGACTTAGGTTTTTTAGGTTCTGATTTTTTAAATAATTTACTAAACATGTTTACGCCTCTTAATCAGCGTCTAGAGAAGACCAGTTAATTGCGTTAATGCGGCGCTCAGCAATGTAAAACAAAGTGTCGCCCGGGTTTAACGTAACGTCCAACGGTGGGTTTACCACCATTTCTTTCACAAGGCCATTTGGCGCATAACCAATAAAGATGGCATCGTGTTTACGTTTCAAATTAATAAATAACTTAGCAACAGAAATGGCGTGGCTACTTTCTGGGATTTTTACTGAAAATTGCGCTTGGCCCTCTTCAATACTCAGCAAGTCGTGATGAAGCATACTTGAACCAGGATCAAAAGCGGCTTTAACTAACATTTCTATTGCCACGCTCGGTGTACACTCCACTTTAGGGCAGTGATCCTGAAGTAAGCTGACTAGGCTATCATCATCAAAATAAGCCACCTGATGTGCATCAGGGTTACGCTTAGTACAATACAGCGCGGTAGTCATGGTGACATCGTCTTGTGGGTTATCGATAAGAATAGTTCGGGCGGTGGACACGCAGGCGCGATCCATATCTTCGTCTTTGTTAAACGAATCTACCTTCACGAACTCAATCACGCCAGGCATGGGATTAGTGATATCGGCCTTCACGCACAGCACAATATCGGGGCGCTCTGGCATGGCATCGCGTTCTTGAAGTATTAAATCAAGCAGCAGCATAGTACGCTGCTCATTCCACCCAATTACTAAGATATGTTCATCTAGCATCAAGCTATTCATACCCAACAATCCTTTCTTCCACGTTAATGAAACCCAAGCTGCAATCCGGCCAATTACCATGGCGAAGATACTCAAACCAAGCGGTATGACGTAAAGCGCTACAACCAGTTTTCCCGCTGGCGTGCCGGGAGATAAATCACCATAGCCCACTGTAGAGGCGGTGACCGCCAGCCAGTAAATAAAGTCGGCGTTGGTAATTAAATCTTGCTCGTCTGCAGCGTAAAGTAGCCAATAGCTTGTTACTGCGTAAAAGGCGGTGGCACCGACAATAGTGTACCAGCGTGATTCTGCAAAATATTGCAGCATGATTTTTCGCAGTTTTATCCATGGAGACATAAAAGAAACAGCCCTTGTTATGCGTGCCCTTACTCTGCCTTGAAGTACTTGATTTGTCTAGGTTAGCGCTTTACTTAACGGTAATTTACGCAGGAAATTATTGTAACAAGAATTAAAAATGGGAGCGTGTAGCTCCCATTTTTCTCACTTACTTGCCTAGAATTCGCGCTAGCTCATCATCGGCCGAGGTTTTACCACCTTTAATGCCCGCTTCGGCTAGACGTTTTTCTAGATCGCTGCTCGATTCATTATTTGCTAACTCTTCTGCAGCTTGTAGCTCAGCATTGCGCATCTTTTGCTTATCTTGAATACGTGACAGTGACTCTGTCGCCGTTTTCATTTTGCTATTCGCACCCATGTGGCGTGAAGAAACCGCTACTTGCGCCTTCTGAACGCTTTCAGTGGCTTTTACCATATCCACTTGCTGCTCTAAGCGACGTAAATTCGCTTTCGCCTGTTGGATATTTTGTGCCAGCTGCTTTTCTGACTGCTGGAACTGATCAAGATATGTTTGTTCTTGGTCTCGTTCTTCTTTAAGTTCAGACACCTTTTGCGCACAGTCTAGCGCGAGTTGGCGGTCGCTATCGATGGCCTTGCGCGCGTGAGCTTCGTATTCCGCAATTGACGAATTGAAGCTATCCACTTTTTGCTGAGAAAGTTTACACTTTGCCAAGATTTGGGTACGTGCATGGTCTGACTTACGCAATTCTTCTTTGGCTTCTCTAATTTCTTGTTCCAGAATTCGAATAGCCTGACTGTCTACGACAGATTGAGCAGCTTCGGTTGCACCACCTTTTACTGCAGTTACTAATTTTTTCCACACTGACATTCGCTTCTCCTTAGAAGTAAATTTTAGTTAAGGTGTGTTTCGTAGGCATCTAAGAAAGATGCAACATTCTGAAACAGGGTTTCCACTTCAATAACGATACTTTCGGCTTTTGACTGGGCACTTAGCGCACCAAAGGCAGTGTAGTACTCTTCACCACCAATGTTTGAAATGCCTACCGTGGTCAAAGGGAACACCATATGAGTAGACAATATTTCATGATCTAGCGCCGGCTTATCTTTTACTTCCGACGCTGCAAACAAAAGACTCTCTACTAAGATCTGCTCTCCGCTGATAGCAAGCCAGGCATCTATGCCGTCTTGATTAGCAATAAGTAAGCAGTTTTCCTCACGTGTTACCACAAAGTCATCATGCTCTTTAAATAAGGCTTCGATGCTTTCCAGTTCCCAGCTCATACCTTTCTCCTTTAATTATTGAAGCGATAGTTGTGAAAATGAATGTCGTGTAAGTGGTGTGTTATACAACTGCACTTTATTGAAAACAGATACTTTGCTGTATTAACCACCGAAGTTACTGTAACGACTATTTTCATCTTCGCCAATATCTAGACTTGCAGTGTAGACCTGTTGTGCCATAATCGTCAACATTAAATACATGCTATAAGTGTAAAAAAGTGTGTTTTTGTAAAATATATATCACATTTGTGTGGTTTGTGGAGGCTGTGTGAACACTGGAAATACGCAAGGTGCTAAAAATGCGTGGCGGCAAACGGTAGCAAGAGTCGTGAAATCTGAGATGTCTGTGCGCGGCGTAAAATATCAAGCGTTAAGTCAAAGGCTGGAAGAGATTGGCGTGGAGCAAAGCGCAGATAACCTTAGAAATAAGGTAAATAAAGGTATTATGGGCGCCGATTTACTTCTGCAGATTTTGTACGTGTTGAAGGCGCGTCCATTAGATGCGGCGCTTTTAGAGGAAATCTTAACTGATCTTCAGCAATAAACAGCGTAAAATACCGCCGTTTATAAGATATCGATATTCAACTAACCTGTCGCGCAGAGGAATCGAAGCTTCGCAATAACGTTGCGATGAGTGAAGGTAGGCAGGGAAAAAAAGCAGATAAAAAAATACCCAGCAAGTGCTGGGTACGAATGATAAGGAATGTTTATGGGAGAACATCATCACTATCTGCAGGTATCTTAACCGTTTAAGGAGTTAAGTGCTATTTAATAAATTGAATTGTACGTATATTGTTCAATATAAAGTTATTTTATAATATACGTTATTTTTTAAGTTTTTGATAATAAACAATTTATGTTTTTATTTTGACTTTAGCTTAATCTATAAATCTATTTTTATTAGCCTTTAGTTGCAACTTAAATGGTACTTAATATTCTACTTTTGTCTAACTTTTATGCCGTAATTTAGTCGTATTTATGAAACTATCAGATTTTAGCTTCGAGCTACCCGAAAAACTTATCGCCAAATACCCAACTCAGCAACGTACAGCGAGTCGCTTGTTACATTTAGATGGGAAGACTGGCAATGTAGCGCACACGATGTTCGCTGACATGCTGAAATTTGTAGAGCCAGGCGACCTCTTGGTGTTCAACAATACGCGGGTTATTCCTGCACGTTTACTGGGCAAAAAGGAAACGGGTGGTCAGGTTGAGGTGCTGATCGAGCGCATCACATCAGACAATACAGCGTTAGCGCATGTTCGCGCGAGCAAGGCGCCTAAGCCTGGATCTAAGCTGATTCTTGAAGAAAAAGTGAATGTTACGGTGACAGGGCGAGACGATGCGCTATTTATTTTACAGTTTGACCACGATGAGACCGTTTTAACGCTGCTAGAAGCCCATGGCCACATGCCGCTACCTCCTTACATCGACCGTCCCGATGAAAGTTCAGACAAAGAGCGCTATCAAACCGTTTACAATCAAAAGCCGGGCGCGGTTGCGGCGCCTACTGCAGGGCTACACTTTGATGATGCAATACTGGCTGCGTTAAAAGAAAAAGGCGTTAATTTGGCCTTTGTAACTTTGCACGTTGGCGCGGGTACG
>Ga0208406_1000644_pt1 | contig 13944 bp, 11 predicted proteins | sample ETNtaG_15_FD_185769 | JGI IMG/M metagenome (GOLD analysis project Ga0208406, IMG submission 185769) | Marine microbial and viral communities from oxygen minimum zone, Eastern Pacific Ocean - ETNP201302PF89A (SPAdes) (version 2) | ecosystem: Environmental > Aquatic > Marine > Oceanic ...
CAGAGAGCGTCGTGCGAGATTTGTCGGCTCGCGGCGCTTGGCCAAGCGGGATAGATTTGTGCGAGCGTGAAGGTGCGGCGATGGCTTTTTTTGGGGCAATACACCGGCTTGGCCTCGGGGCTTTGGCTGGTGGCCGTGGCGGGTTGTGTCCAGGGGCCAAGCGAGGCGGAGTCACCGCTTGCCGCCACTGCGCTTGGCCAAGTGGACACGGCGACGATCGACGCCTGCATGGTTTGCCACAGCACGCGCGAGATGCAGCGTGGGCCGGTGCTCGACGGTTTTCCAGAGTGGTACCTGGCGGATCAGTTGAAAAAATTCAAGGCGGGACATCGTGGCAAAAACAAGGCCAATCGTGCCGAGGCGCTGATGGGTACAGCGATGGCGAAGGTGGGAACGGATGAGCAACTTGCCGCCTTGGCGCGGCACTTTGCCGGGCGCAAGCCGAAGGCGTCCATCCGTGTGGTGCGCGGCGACATCCCCGTCGGCAGGGTGCACTACGCGACACGTTGCGCGTCGTGCCACGGCGCGGGGGGCGGGGGGATGCCGGAGATCCAGTCGCCGCCGGTGAATGTGCAGGAGGACTGGTTTTTGCTCGATCAACTCCGCAAGTACGCCAATGGCCAGCGCACTGTTCATCCCAGCGACGCGGGCGGCGTGTTAATGAAGGCCGCCGCCGCGGCGCTGTCGCCGGACGACCTCCGAAGTGTGGTCGCCTACATCGCGAAGGACTTGACGGTGACGCCGCCGTTGCAAAAGGTCGGTCCGCCGAAAAAGTAAACCGATGGCAAGCGTTAGACTCGACAACCTCTCTAAAAACTTCGGCTCCGTGCGGGCGGTGGACGGGGTGAGTCTAGAGATTCCCGACGGCGAGCTGATGGTGCTCGTCGGGCCGTCCGGTTGCGGCAAGTCCACCCTGCTGCGGCTCGTCGCCGGACTGGATGAGCCCACCAGCGGCGGCATTTTTCTCGACAATCGCGACGTCAGCCGCGTGAAACCGCAGGATCGCGACGTGGCGATGGTGTTTCAAAACTACGCCCTGTTCCCGCACCTCAACGTCGAGCAAAACATGGCCTTCAGCCTGAAGTTCCGCAAAGTGGCCAAGCCGAAAATCCGCTCGCGCGTTGCTGAGGCGGCGGAGGTGCTGGGCCTCGCCGACCTGTTGTGCCGCAAGCCGGCGGAGCTGTCCGGCGGGCAGCGGCAGCGCGTCGCGCTGGGTCGAGCGATGGTCTGCCAACCAAAAGTGTTCCTGCTCGACGAGCCGCTCTCGAATCTCGACGCCCGGATGCGGGCCGAGATGCGGGCCGAGATCGTGCAACTGCACCGGCGGCTGGCGACAACGATGATTTTTGTGACGCACGATCAGACCGAAGCGATGACGCTTGGCCAACGGCTCTGCGTGCTCGACCACGGCCAAGTGATGCAAACCGGTTCGCCGATGGAATTGTACCGGCAGCCGGCGCACCGGTTCGTCGGTGACTTCATCGGCACGCCAGGGATGAACTTCGTCCGCGGCCGGCTTGAGAAACGCGACGGCGGCTTGGCCTTTGTCGAGAGCGGCAACGGCTTTGAGCTAGGCTTGGCCAACGGCTTGGCCAAGCACGCGGGTCGTGAGGTAGAACTTGGCATCCGCCCGGAAAACATTTCGATCACCGATGCCGACGGCGGCGTGCCGGGGACGGTGCAGAGCTGCGAGACGCTTGGCCACGAGTCGCTGCTGCGTGTGTGCTGCGGTGGTCACGAGTTGGTGGTGCGGTTGCCCGTCGCCGACGCGGACGGTTTAGCCAAGGCCGGGCTGCTATTTGATCTCGCCGCCGCCGCTTGGTTTGACGCCGCCACCGGCCAGGCGCTGATTTAAGTGACCGTTAACCCTCGTGTCACCTTGGCCAGAGGGGCATGTCTGTGCCGTTGATTTCGCGCTCGATGTCCGGGCGGCGGTTGCGGATGAAATCGCGGACGGCCTCGAAGCGAACGCCGCGCCACTGGTAGTCGCTGATGTGCGGCCTGACCATCGCTTCGATGCGCTTGGTCTCGGCGAGCAGTTGGTCCTCGTGCCAATGCTCGGTCATGAGCTGTTTCATCGTCGCGGCATATTTTTTCCGGACGGACGGAATCTGGTACAGTTTCCGGGCGACGAGCCCCTTGAGGCGGACGGAGCGCGGGGAGCGGCGGTCGACGCGCAGGCGGCTGTATTTCTCGAAAAGGCAATCGGCGCCCCACGGCATGAAGTGGAGCTTTCCGGTGCCGGGGTTGAGGTAGATGAAGTAATTGTTCCGGTTGCCGGAGTAGCCGTCCCAAAAGCTGAGCAGGCCCTCGAGCGCCCAGAATTTGTAGAAGGCCTCCTTGTCGATCACCTCCCAGATGGCGTCCTTGTAGTCGTGCTCGTTGGTCTGCAACTCGGTGACCATGAGGAAGTCGGTGCTTTCGGGGCTGATGTTCAAGCCATGAATCGCGAGGAGGTTGCGGCCCTTGTGCAGCTTGTCTCGGTGCTGGTTGATGTTGAACGCCGCGAACGTTGCGTTGGCGCCGTCGTCGCCGCTGTTCGTGGCGCGTGAGTCCCACCGGGCGTTTTCCGGCGCGTTCATCTGCGCGACCTCGTGGCCGTTGAGGTAGGCGACGAATCCGTCGTCGCACTTCATCCGGAGCAGCAGATTCTTGGCACTGTTGATTTCGTCCAAGCTTTCGATCTTGAACGGAAATCGCAGATAGAGCGAGGTAGCCTTGTTGTGCATCTGCCCGATGAAGTTGAAATTCGGCGTGATGAGTTTTTCGAATCCCTGCCCCGCCTCGTAGCCGGCGCCGTTGGTGCCGGATGTCCAGGCTGAGTCATCGAAGGTCGGCTTGACCCACTCGGCATCATGCGCGCCGCTGTCCGGCACCCAGGCGCGCCCCGGCACGTCGCCGCCGAAAAACGGCTTTCCGTTTCCACCCTGTATCGCCTTGATGACCTTGATGAGATGCTCGCGACCTTTTTTGTCATCACCAGTTTTTCGTTCAAAACTGCCTTCCCATTCCGGATAAAAATCCACGACGGTGCCCTCGAAGAGTGTGCCTTTGTCGCTACCAAACTCCCGCTTGAGAAGTGGCTCGCGGACGGTCTCCACGTGGCAGTAAACACCGAGGTTGCGGCCGTTGACCGTGACCTTGGCAAAGGCGCAGCGCGAGCCAGGCGCCCCGGCGGCATCCCAAAACTCGTACCCCATGAATTGGCTCACCAAACTGGCGTCCTGTTTATTGTTGTTGAATGTGAGATTTCGCAGGCCGTCGATGTGTCCCTTTTTATCTGAGTAATCGAGCTTTACCTTGAGCGACGGGCGGGTGGTGTCCTGCGAGCCGATAAAGCCTTTTTTGCGGAGGCCCACCTTGGGATAGGTCACGCCATCAATCGTCACGCTGGCCTCGACATAGGAGTAGGGAGGAGGCGGTGGTTCGAATTTGCGGCTCGGCGGCAGCGCGTTTTCGCGCGTGCGCCGCTGGTAACGGATCTTCTCCCAGTCGGCCTCTGAGAGGGCGATATTGACCTCGAGCAGACGATCCTTCGGGAACAGTTCATCGAGCTTGAGTTCCTTGGCGGGTGTGCCATGGAGGGCAGCAGTGCAACCAAGACCAACGGCGATTAATCTTAAGGTGTTAATCATGAATCGCTCATTTTCGAGCCACAATACTTTCATTCGGGTACACTCATTTCTGTTTGTGACACTTTGGCCAACACATACCGCATGAACCCTAGCTGATGGTCAACCAGCAATCTAGCAAACTCATCGTGCGACCTTTCGTATCCCATTACCCAGTATCCACACTAAAACGAAAAACTGGACAAATTATTTCAATTAATTTCCTATTGATTGCATCGGAACGCGGGGAATTGTTACGCCCCACCTACAAAAAGCACAGCCAAAATATGTCTGATCAAGCCCGGCCAAGCGCCTGATTTGAATGTTGAGGCGCGTTGGGCGTCTATGGCATTGACTCCGCCGAGGCTTCGGTGGATTTTCGTGGGCGCGCGATTTTACAAATGAAACTCAGACACACATTGACGGGCTTGTTTGCGCTTGGCCAGACGCTTGCGGGCACGGTGCAGGCCAAGCCGCTGGATATTTGGATCAGCTCCTTTCAGGACCAAGTCTATTACGAGGGCATGGTCAAGCTGTACAGGGAGAAGGTGGACAAGGAATTCGAGGCCAAGGTGCAGTCGTTCGGGTTCCGTGAGATGCCAGAGAAGCTGGCCGTGTCGATCAAGACCGGCATCAACCCACCGGACGTGGTGCAGCTCGACGAGGTGCTATTTGGCGCATTCCTCGGCGGTGACGTGCCGTTCGCTGACCTGGGCGAGCGCATCAAAAAGGCCAAGCTCGACAAGGACATCGCAAAGAGTCGCCAAAGTCTGTTCGCCTACAAGGGCAAGACGTACGGCATCCCGCAGTCGCTCAGCGCGATGGTGCTCTATTACCGCACCGATTTGTTCAAGGAACTGGGCATCGACCCGGCGACACTGACGACCTGGGAGAAACTGGTCGATACCGGCAAGCAAGTGGTGAACGACCATGGCAAGGCGATGATTGCGCTCGACCCAACATACTTTGGCATCCTGCTGCGGCAGCGCGATAGTGATTTGTTTGGTCGGGACGGTTCGGTGTATCCCGACCGTGAGGCGGCGATCGAGGTGCTCGGCTGGTTGCAAAAGCAGATGAAGTCCCGCGTCGGCATGGTGCCGGAGCGCGCGTCGATCTTTGACCCGTTGTTTTTCAACAGTGCCGTCCAGTACGGCGAGGTGTTGACAGTGGTGGGTGCCGATTGGTACGGGCTCGACATGTTGCAGCAGTTTACCCCCGATCTCAAAGGCAAGTGGGGCGCGATGCCGTTGCCGGCGTGGAAACTGCCGGACGGGCGACTGAGTCGCCGTACCTCGACCTTCGCCGGGCAGGGCCTGTTGATCAACAAGGCCAGCAAGCAACAGGAGGCGGCGTGGAAGTTCATCGAGTTCGTCATCACCAACAAGGAATCCAACGCCCGCCGGTTCCTCGATGGCAACAGCTTTCCGGCGTACCGGCCGGCGTGGAAGGACGAGCGGCTGCTGCAGCCGAACGAGTTCTTCAGCAATCAAAAATTTGGCGAGTTGCTGGTGCGCCTCGCGCCGGAAGTGCCGGAAGTGGTCAGCCACCCGAACCGCGCCAAGGCGGTGTTCCTGTTTCAGGAAACGTTCTTCACGTCGCTCATCTATGGCGAACTCAAGCCAGCCGAGGTGCTCGACAAAATGAAGACCATGCTCGAGGCGGCTGAGCCGGGCCTGTAAGTCTCAAGCGCATCCATGGCCGCAGCCGACCAGCGAACTCCCGGGGCGCGCTGGGCGCCGTTTCTTTTCCTGCTACCGTTCCTGTTTTTCCTACTGCTTTTCTGGGTGATCCCGCTATTTGGTGGCGTGAAAATGAGCCTGCACGCCAATGGGCTTGGCCAGGCGGAGTACGTCGGCCTTGAGCATTACCAAGCCTTGGCCAAGGACGGGCGTTATTTCACCGCGCTGCGCAACAGCTTCGTTTACACGCTGGCATCTATCGTCGTGATCGTGCCACTGGCACTCTGGCTGGCGCATCTGCTGCGGGCGACCTTCCGGCGGCTCCGCCCAGTGATAACCTTCGCGCTGCTGCTGCCGGCGCTCACGCCGCCGTCAGTGTTGGCGGTGCTGTTCCTGATGGTGTTTCACGGCAAAAACGGACTGCTCAACCAGTTGTTTGTCATGCCGCTTGGCCTCGGGCCGGTCAGTTGGCTAAAAGATCCGGATTTCATTCTCAGCGGCTTGGTGCTGCAGACGGTCTGGCGCTGGACCGGGTTCATGACGTTCTTCATCTTGGCCGGCATGGAGGGCATCCCGCGCGTGTACTACGAGGCGGCACGCTTGGCTACCGGCAGTCGGTGGCAACACTTTTGGCACGTGACACTGCCGCAGCTTCGTCCGGTGCTGTTGTTCGTGGCAGTGTATCTGGTGGTTGACGGTTTCTCGCTTTTTTCTGGCGCGTACGTGCTGCTCGGTGGCTCCGGTGGTACGGCCGATGCGGGGCTGCTGACGATCACGTACGTGTTTCAGAAAACGCGGTTCTTCGAGTACGGCACCGCGTCGGCGATCAGCATCAGCCTGTTGCCGCTGATGCTGCTGTTGCTGTGGGGCTGCCTGTTTTTACGGAGGCGAACGGCATGAGCGACTGCGGAAAAAACCGGCGCGGCATTTTGTCGCTGTTACTGCTTGCGCCGTTTTTGCTTGTGGTGCTGGTGCCGTTTCTGTGGATGGTGCTCGGGATGTTCAAGACGAACAGAGAGTTTTTCCAGCCGTTGGCCAAGGCGTTTTTCCCGGCGAGCTACGACTGGCAAAACGTGACCGAGTTGCTCGAGGGCAGGTGGGTGCCGTTTTGGGCCGTATTCGGCAACTCGCTGCTCGTGTCGGTTGGCCAAGCGTTTGGCGCGGTGGCGTTATCGGCGGCGGCGGGGTACGCCTTCGCGCGGTTTTCTTTTTCTGGCAAGTGGCTGTTGTTCGTAATGGCCCTGGCCTTGATTCTCGTGCCGCGTCAGCTCTTTGCCTTGCCGCTGTTCTCGTGGGTGAACGAGCTTGGCCTGAGCGACTCGCTGCTCGGCGTGATGCTGCCCGGCGTGGTGACCGGTCTGGGCGTGATCTATTTCACGCAGGTGTTTCGACAGGTTCCGGGGGAGTATTTGCAGGCGGCGCGCATTTGCGGTGCGACGGAGTTGCGGGTGTTTTTGATCGTGCTGCCGCTGGTGTGGCCGGCGTTGCTCGGTTACGGGATGATTCATTTCATCCTCGCCTGGCACGAACACCTGATTCCGATGCTGGTGTTGACCAGCGAAACCAAGCAGACCCTGCCGTTGGCCTTGGCCAAGCTCTACGATGTCAGTCAGCGAACGCCACAGGGCGTGCAGATGGCGGCGTCAACCTTCGCGGTCATCCCGACTGCGGTGCTGTTCGCCCTCTGTCACCGCAAATTCAAATCCTCCCTCTCCGACATGCTCGTGCATTGATAGGCTACTCGTCGTCCTTGGCCTGGCTTTGGGCGATGACTTTCTTCTCGAGTTCGCGGGGCATGTACTCGTAGTGGCTGAATTCCTCGGTGTGCAGGCCGCGCCCGCCGGTGAGGGAGCGCAGGTTGGTGGAGTAGTGGTACAGCTCCATCTGCGGCACCTCTGCGCGGACGATCTGAAATGCCCCCTCGGCATCCATGCCCAGGATTTTACCGCGCCGGCTGGAGAGGTCGCCCATGACGGCGCCCATGAAATCCTCGGGCACGCTGACCTCGATCTTGGTGATGGGCTCGAGCATGCAGGGTTTTGCCGACTGGAACGCCTCGCGGAAAGCCTGCTTGCCGGCGATCTGGAAGGCGACATCCTTGGAATCCACCGGGTGCATTTTGCCATCGTAAAAGTCGATCTTCACGTCCACCACGCGGTAGCCGGCGAGGATGCCTTCGGTGCAGGCGCTGTTGACTCCCTTTTCCACGGAAGGCACGAACACGCGGTCGACATTCTGGCCGACGAGGGACTGGGTGAACTCCACCCCGTGGTCGCGCGGCGCGGGTTCGATGCGCATCCACACCTCGGCAAACTGGCCGGCGCCGCCGCTCTGTTTCTTGTGCCGGTACTTGGCCTCACCGTTGTTTCGGATGGTTTCGCGGAAGGGAATCTTCGGGGCGGACAAATCCATCTCGATGTTGAACCGTTCCTTGATGCGCTCCATGGCCACCTGCAGGTGCAGTTCGCCCTGGCCGGAGATGACGGTCTGGTGCAGCTCGGAGTCGACGTGATACTGGAATGATGGATCTTCCTCGTGCAGCGCAGAGAGGCCGACGGCGATCTTGTCCTCGTCGCCCTTGTTCTTTGGCTTGAGTGCCTCGTGGATGTTGGGGTTGGGATACTCGATGGGTACGACGGTGACCTTGCGCTTGGGGGAGGTAAGCGTGTTGCCGGTGTGGGTGTTTTTCAGCTTGACCAGCGCGCCGACTTCGCCGGCGTTTAGCTGCTCGACTTTGTCGCGGTCTTTGCCGTTGAGGATGAACATCTGTGCTAGCCGCTGGGGCTCGTCGGTGTTGGCGTTGACGACGTCCTCCCCAGCCTTGAGCGTACCGGCCATCACCTTGACAAAGGACAACTCGCCGATGTGGGGCTCGTTGATGGTCTTGAAGACAAAGGCGGCGGCCTCGTTGTCGTCAAGGCTGATGGTCATCTCTTCGTCGTCGCCGTTCTTGGCGATGGTTTCCTTGTGGTCGTCCGGCGAGGAAGCGTACTTGGAAATGAAGTCCATCAGCCGCGCCACCCCGACGTTGGTCTCGCTGGAGGTGAAGAATACCGGGACAAAAATCTGGGATTGGAACGCCTTGTGCAGCCCGCTGCGAAGCTCCTCCTCGGTGATGCCCTCATCGAAGAATTTTTCCAGCAGCGTGTCGTCCGACTCGGCCACCAACTCGATTAGCTGGGCGTGCAACTGCTCGACCTGTTCCTCCTCATCGCCGGAGACCTTGGCCTCGTCGTATTTGCCGCTGCCGTCGGTCTTGTAGGTGAGCTTCGACTTGCGGATCACATCCAGCATCTCGTTGAAGCCTGGGCCGGGATTGACCGGGATATTGACCGGGAAGAATCGCTTGCCAAACGTGGCCTCCAGTTCCTCTAGGACTGGCTCGTATTGCGCGTTCTCAGCGTCGATGCCGTTGACGACCACCACCTTGGCCAAGCCAAACTCCTCGGCGTATTCCCACACCTTCGATGTGCCGATCTCGATGCCGTGCGTGGCGTGGACGACGACGAGCGCCAGGTCGGCCACCTTCAGCGCCGCGCGGCTCTCGGCGAGAAAATCCAGATAGCCCGGGGTGTCAATGATGTTGAAACGGCTCTCGAGCCACTCGGCATGCAGCAGCGACGTGTGAATGGAGAACTGCCGCTCCTGTTCTGCCTTGTGGTAATCGGATGCCGTTGTGCCATCGGTCACGCTGCCGAGCCGGTTGATGTTGCCGGAGCAGGCTAGCATGCATTCGCCAAGCATGGTCTTGCCGGACGAGGCATGACCAACCAAGGCTACATTCCTCAGATTTGAATGGGTGTAGTTCATTGACATGCGAATAAAAAAGGGCGGGTAGTAGGCTCCGCAGCATTGGCATTTGCAAGCAAGAGATATTCACCGCAAGCCGAGAAAGTCCGGATCTGTTATTCAAGTCATTCTGGCGCAGTGAGTTGAGGTCCTTTCCTGTTTTTTCGTCGCGCTTGGTCAAGCGCTCCATTAACGTGCCGCGCCGATGGCGACCATCAAGCCTTTCCCTGCTCTTTTGCCCGACCCCGCCCGGGCCTCCGACATTTGCGAACTTCCCTACGACGTCATGTCCACCGCCGAGGCACGGCAGATGGCCAAGGGCCGGCCGGACAGCTTCCTGCACGTCAGCCGGCCGGAGATCGACCTGCCGGGGGGAACGGACCCCACCGATCCGAGCGTCTATGCAAAGGCCCGCGAAAACCTCGACCGCCTCATCGCCGGGGGCGCTCTGCGGAGGGACGAGCAGGCGCACTACTACCTCTACAGGCAAATCATGGGCGAGCATCGGCAACTTGGCCTCGTGGCGGTGGCGAGTTGCGCCGAGTACGATGCAAACATCATCCGCAAACACGAATTCACGCGGCCCGAAAAAGAGGACGACCGCGTCGCCCACCTCGAGGTACTCGATGCCCAGACCGGGCCGGTGTTCCTGACCTACCCGGCCGATGACGCGCTGGACGGGTTGTTCGATCGCATCACCGGCGGCGATCCGGACACCGACTTCACCGCGCCCGACGGCGTCCGGCACACGTCTTGGACGGTGGCATCGGGAGAGGACACGGAGTTTATCGAGAGTCGGTTCGATTCCATCCCGAACCTCTACATCGCGGACGGTCATCACCGCAGCGCCGCCGCCTCGCGCGTGGCCAAGCGCCGCGACGGCGGCGGAGGCAGCGGTCTGTTTTTGTCCGTCCTCATCCCGCACGATCAGGTGCAAATTCTGGCCTATAACCGCGCCGTGCGCGATCTCAACGGCCATTCCGCGGATGAGTTCCTCGCTGCGCTTGGCCAGGCGTTCGACATCGAGGAGAGCGGCTTGGCCAAGCCGGGTGGAAAACATGAAATAGACCTCTACCTTCAGGGCCTTTGGCGGACGTTCCGGCCCAAGCCAGGCGCGATCGATCCCGCTGATGCGATCCGGCAACTTGACGTCAGCATTTTGCAGGATCATGTGTTGGCACCGCTGCTGGGCATAGACGATCCGCGCCGCAGCGAGCGCATCGCCTTTGTCGGTGGCATCAGGGGCACCGGCGAACTGGAGGCCATGGTGGGCGGCGGCGGTTTTACCTGCGCATTTTCAATGCACCCGACGAGCATCGGGGATTTAATGAGGATTGCCGACGACGGCGGCATCATGCCGCCCAAGAGCACTTGGTTTGAGCCCAAGCTGCGGGACGGAATGTTTTGCCACCAAATCAGCTGATCAGCCTGCCGCCGCCTCGATTACCCGCTCAAGAATCACCTCCGCCAGAAACGGCTCGGTACCGATGCTGGCCGAGTACCAGACGCGTTTGCCCCGCCGCTCGGTGGGATTGACCCAGGTGGGTTGGCCGCTGGCCAGGCGCTGTTGCACCCTTTTTTCAGGTTCGCCCAATTTCACCGGAATGTCCTCGCGCGAGTGCAGGCCGTCGCTGATGAAGAACGGCACGACGACGATGTTCTGCGTGCCGGCCAGTTCGTAGCACGACTCGACCCGCGGTTCCTCCTCGAGAAACACCGCCCGCACGTCGGCGTATCCGCGCTTGGCCCGGATTAACGCCGCCTGCCGCTCGACGGTGTTTCGCGAATTTTCATTCTTGACCGTGCCATGCCCGGCGATGAACAGCGTCGTCTCCCGCTCGGATGGGCGGCGGGGGAAGGGGTGCTGCTCCACGACGGCCCCGGCGCGCGCCAGCAGCGCGCCGGTCATGCTTGGGTGCGTGCCGACCGGTCCGCAGTAGTGGAGTGCCTGTTCTCCGTCTTGGCGGACGCGTGCAAACCGCCTGTCATCGTTCGTCCGGAAGCCCAGTTCTCGGGGCAGCAGCTCCTCCGTGTAGTACCCCTCGCTGATGAACAGCGGCACGATGAAGATGCGCTTGGCCTCGATGCCTTGCAGCACACCGCTGAACTCCGGTTGCTGCTTGAGGAAGCCCGCCCGGACCTCGGCAAACAACCGGCGCGAGCGCAGTTCGTCGGCGTGTTGGTGGGCCGGCTTGGCTGAATCGGCATTTTGCGTTGAGCCGTGCGCCACCAGGACCAGCGCGCTGTCTGAAAAGTCGTCGGCCATGGCCGTTGGCAAAATTGGTCGTTCAGTCTCCGTCCTGTTGCAAGCCGGAACTTTGCGTTTGGCCAAGCGATCAAAAAAAACAGGCAGCGTTTCCGCTGCCTGCCATCATGAATTGTTAACTTGAGTCTGGGCTTATTCACCGCCGTCGTCGCCGTCCTCGTTGGCGTCGATGACTTCGTCACGCTTGTTCTTGAACTCTTCGCGGATCTCCTTGAGCCGGGCGCGCACCTCCTCGCGGTTGCCCTTCATGTTCTCGACCCATTCGGTTCGCAGGCCCTTCAACTGCTCGCGCAGGCCATCCTTGTCCTCATCAGAGGCATCCTTTAGCTGTTTGTGCAGAGCTTTGACCTTGTCGTGCTGTTCCTTGGCAGCCGCCTGAAAGGCTTCCCGAAGCTCTTTCACCTTTTCGTCGTCGCGAACCAGTTTCCCAAACGCTCCGCCGCCCTTTGGCCCCTTCTTCCCACCTAACTTGTGTCCTTCTTTCTTGGCGTCACCGCGATTCTTTTTGCGCTTTTCAAAGGCGGCCTTGAGGCGGTCCTTGATTTTTGCAACATCGATTTTCGGGCGTTCCTTGCCACCCTCCTTTATGTCTCCAGCATCCGGCTTGACCGGCTTTGGCTTTGCCTGTGCCTGCAATGACTCCGGCGTTGCCAACGCGATGCCGATGGCACTCACAATCAGTAGTGTTTTAATTTTCATTAATCAGTTTCCTTTCAGTTTTTGCTTTAAATAGACGAGACCCCCTCGCCACTTGCCCAATCGTAATGCAGGGTGCGTGCCAATTTATTCTCTTTATATTAAGTTGTTTAAAATGAGATGGTTAAGTAATTAATGAATTACTTGGCTAAGTGGCAGAAAAGCTTCTTTTGGGGATTATTTCCCAATTCTTTTGGCATCATTTGGGAAATATTCCCCGATTCAGGACTGGCTTGGCGAACGAATCACCTGTCCGTAGTCTTTGCGTCTTGATGAAACAGAACGATGCGTATCGATTTACTCCGGTTCGTTTGGCCAATGGAGTCGTCGCAGCTGTTTTGGCAGCAACGCTTGGCCAAACGCTGGCTGCCACAAAGCCGAATATCGTGTTTGTGCTCGCCGATGACATGGGTTACGGCGACGTACAGGCGCTCAATCCCCGCTCCAAGGTGCCGACGCCGAATCTCAACCGATTGGCCAAGCGGGGCATGACATTCACCGATGCCCACTCGCCTTCAGCGGTCTGCACGCCCACGCGCTATGGCACGCTCACTGGTCGGTACTGCTGGCGCTCGCGGCTGAAGCGCGGGGTGTTGAACGGATACAGCGCGCCGCTGCTTGAGCCGGGGCGGTTGACGGTAGCTGGGATGTTGCGGGCGAGCGGCTACCACACCAGCGTCGTTGGCAAGTGGCACTTGGGGCTTGGCTTCCAAAAAGATGCCGATGGAAAGATTGACTATGCCAAGCCGGTCACCGACGGGCCAAACGAACACGGCTTCGATGACTCGTTCATCATCCCGGCATCACTCGATTTCCCGCCGTACGTCTACATCGAGAACGGTCGGATCGTCGAGCTGCCGACGATTGACCAGCCGGCGGTGAAGTTCCCCGGCTTTCTGCGGCGAGGCCCGCGCCAGCCCGGCCTGGTGATGGATGACTGCCTCGATGATCTCACGCGCAAGGCGACCGGTGTGATCGCGCAGCGAGCCAAGAAAGATCAGCCGTTTTTTCTCTACTTCCCGCTGACCGCGCCGCACAAGCCGGTGCAGCCTCATCCACGCTTTATCGGCAAGTCGGGGCTTGGCCTGTACGGCGACTTCGTGATGCAGGTGGACTGGACGGTGGGGCAGGTGATGGAGGCGATCCGCGAGGCCGGCATCGAAAAAAACACGCTGTTGATTTTCACCAGCGACAATGGCTCGTTCATGCACCGCCGCGGCGCCGGGGAGAAGGAGGATCACCTGAGTAACCCGACGATTCAGGCGTACAACGAGACACACCATACTGCCAACGGCGACTTGCGCGGCACCAAGGCGGACGTGTGGGAGGCCGGTCATCGGGTGCCGTTTTTTGCACGTTGGCCGGGGGTGATCGAGCCGGGATCAACCTGCGGCAAGACCACGGCCCACGTCGATCTGTTCGGCACGTGCGCCGAGATCGCCGGGGCCAAGCTGCCGAAAAACGCGGCCGAGGACAGCTTCAGTTGGCTGCCCCTGTTCCGGGGTGGCGACTGGGCCAAGCCGCGCGCGCCGGTGATCCACCACAGCGCGGCCGGGATGTTTGCGCTGCGAAGCGGCAAATGGAAGCTGGTGGCCGGCAATGGCTCTGGCGGTCGCGAGGCGCCCAAGGGAAAGCCGTTCGCCAAGCCGTTTCGGTTGTTCGACCTGTCAAGCGACCTGGGCGAGCGCAACGACCTGGCTAGGGCCATGCCGGAACGGGTCGGCCAGTTGACGGCACAGCTCGAGGCCATCCGAACCAGGGGCCGGAGCCGGTAGCGCTCAACTCACGGGGAGCTGGGGATCGAACCACGCCGGGCTGTCGCTGGGGAGCGTCCGCTTGGCCAGGCGCTTGGCCTGCTTGGCCCGCTGATACGCCACGGCATCGAACATGCCCGCCCTGTTGC
>Ga0208406_1000646_pt1 | contig 13933 bp, 7 predicted proteins | sample ETNtaG_15_FD_185769 | JGI IMG/M metagenome (GOLD analysis project Ga0208406, IMG submission 185769) | Marine microbial and viral communities from oxygen minimum zone, Eastern Pacific Ocean - ETNP201302PF89A (SPAdes) (version 2) | ecosystem: Environmental > Aquatic > Marine > Oceanic ...
TTTATACCCAGCGCCTTGTGAGTATTCGATTTTATAGATATCTTCCCCGGTAACCGAAAGGGATCTAACTGCCTCAAGGACGTTCAGATACGATAAGTTCAGGTTTACGAGAAGGAGATCTGCGTCAGATAGAATCGGCTGAATATCCTTGGTTGGGTTTAATGGTGCGCTGGGAATACTTCCCGATTCGTCAACGACTTCCAAGATTTTGTACATTTCGTCAGTCGCAGTTTGCATCTGTCCAACCTGTTGGTCATTCAAACTAGTTAACTTCTCCGGTGTTGGTAGAACCGAAGATAGTTCGGCAAGATCACCTAAATCATTGAATTCGATGTCAATTCCGGCGGCTTTCATTGCTTCCTGAGCCAGATTGAGAGCTTCAGCTGCTAGGGCTTCGGGTGAGCCGGGATCAGGTTCCTCATACCGATCTGGTCGATCAGCACAACCTAAGGTAAGACCGATTACAACAACAACTACGATCCTAAAAACATAATTTTTCATGATAATTGAATCTCCTAACATTACTTTAGATAATGAGCGGGATCTATAGCTTCCCCATTTTTCCAAATTTCAAAGTGTAGATGAGTTCCGTTTGAACGCCCTGTATTTCCGACGAGAGCAATAGTCTGCCCTTGGCGGACTTTTTCTCCCTTTTTGACCTTTAAACGAGAATTGTGTGCGTAACGCGTTTCGAAACCATTTTGATGATCAATAACTACCAGATTTCCATAACTTCCCATTTGACCACTGTAGGTTATAATACCGCCCGTTGCCGCTTTAACGTTAGAACCGTATCTAGCAACGATGTCAATTCCTTTGTGCATGCGCCTCTTTTTTAAGATCGGATGTATGCGATATCCAAATCCACTTGTTAATCGTCCCGAAGTAGGCTTTACGAACTTTGGCTTGTAAGGTGGTGGAATTAATCTCTTTCGGAAAGATTCATTTATTTTGGCATCCGGAATAAAGAGTTCTGTCCCCGCATATATTGTATCTGGATCAAGCATACCATTAGACTCAATAATTTTTTCCAAACTTACTTGATAACGGATGGCTATTTCTTCCAAAGATTCATCCTTCACCACCTTGTGAAGAATTCCACGCTGATTTGGGACCTTGATTGATTGACCCGGTCGAATTAAATTTCCATTTCTCAATTTATTAACACTTAATAAAGTAAACGCATCAAGGCCGCTGTTCTGTGCAATTTTCCACAGGTTTTCATCCTTTTTGACCAGATGAGTTTCTATAGCAAGAGTTGGTTTTTTAATGGGAACATTGAATTTAGCGGAATTTACTTCGGTGAACCTTTCTTCTCGCTCTTTTTGAATCGAGTCTTTGATCAAATTCTGGGTGGATGTGAACTCGTTTATATCAGAGTTAATTGGTTCTGCTAGAATTTCTCTAAAGCTAAGTGGGGTTTCATCCAGTAATAGTTCCTCAGCAATTGCAGAGACATCTCTTAATTTGCTGAATAAAATAAAGCTTAATACCAGTATTATAGACATCCACAAAATAAGCTGTCGACCAACAGACATGCAATTCTCCTTCAAACACTAATTGTTTCCAGAATGAGAACGCACTTAGCATAAATTCCGTTACGTCGAAGTTCTTGAAGGAAAAAATAATAGGCATGAAAAGAGCCGCCTATTAATCCTCTCAAATTCCCTAGGCAGCTTTTCAACGGCTTATAGTTTTGTATTGTTTAGTTTTCTTCAATCCAACTCATCATGCTACGCAGATCTTTCCCTACTTTCTCAATATCGTGCTCTGCTTCATTTCGACGAAGAGATTGTAATACTGCTTGAGAAGCTTGATTTTCCAACACCCATTCACGGGCGAACCTGCCACTCTGTACGTCTTCTAAGAGTGATTTCATTTTTTCTTTAACATCTTCATCTATCAAAACTGGGCCACGTGTTAGATCACCATACTCAGCTGTATTGCTAATCGAGTGGCGCATCCAAGAAAGACCACCTTCGTAAATAAGATCAACAATTAGTTTCAATTCGTGTAAACATTCGAAGTATGCCATCTCCGGTTGGTATCCCGCTTCAACTAGGGTCTCAAAGGCCGCTTTTATCAGCGCTGTGGTTCCTCCACAGAGAACCGCTTGTTCTCCGAAAAGATCTGTCTCGGTTTCTTCGCGAAAAGTTGTTTCAATAACTCCCGCACGGGCTCCACCAATACCTTTCGCATAAGCAAGGGCCAGATCTTTTGCTTGACCAGTTACATCTTGATGGATAGCAAGAAGACAAGGTGTACCAGCTCCTTCTGTAAAAACGCGTCTGACAAGGTGTCCAGGCGCTTTAGGGGCAATCATTGCAACATCTATATTCTTTGATGGCGAAATCTGGCCGAAATGAATGCTAAAACCATGGGAAAACATTATCATGTTCCCATCTTCCAGATTCGGTTCAATCTGATTTGTATATACAGTTCCTTGTAGCTCGTCTGGAATTAATATCTGGATGATATCTCCTTCAGCTGCCGCATCTTCAACGCTTTTTACTGTTAAACCATTTGATTCAGCTTCGGAAATGGATCGGCTCGTTGGACGAAGCCCCACGATTACATTGGCGCCGCTGTCTTGCAAATTTAGTACCTGTGCGTGTCCTTGGCTTCCATAACCAATCACAGCAATTGTGCGTGTTTTGAGTAAATCAAAGTCTGCATCGCTATCATAATAAATTGTTGCCATTAGACCTCTCCTAAAGTGAATATCTTCAAATTAAAGAATTTGAATTTTTGAATTAATGTTTAGAATCCTTTTACTATTTTCCCGAACTCCGCATAATGGCGACTTTCCCCGTGCGTACAAGCTCACGGATACCGTATGGTTTCAGCATATCGATGACCGCACCTAATTTGTTCTCATCACCCGTGATTTCGATTGTTAATGACTCAGAAGCCACATCGATTGTCCGAGCGCGGAAAATATCGACGATTTGCAGTACCTCGCCTCGTTTGGATGTATCAACCGCCAACTTGACAAGAATCATCTCCCGTTCGACATGATTCTCTTTGGTGATGTCCTTGATTCTGATGACTTCAATCAGCCTATTCAACTGCTTCTCAATCTGTTCGATAATGGCCTCATCATTGCCATGTGTAACAATTGTCATCTGGGATGTATTTGGATCCTCTGTCTCAGCAACTGAGAGGCTGTCGATATTAAACCCTCGACCACTAAACAAGCCTGCCACTCTGGCTAGAACTCCGAACTTGTTTTCGACCAAGACAGAGAAAATATGCCTTCTCCCAGGCATTAGGCTAATCCTCGGATCCAACCATTCAAACCCTTGCTCGCTTCTTCTTCGTTTCGGATCAAATCCCCCAAGCCCTGTCCTCCTGGAACTATGGGGAAAACGTTCTCTTCTTCCTCAACGATGAAATCGATAACAACTGGACCATCCTCAATTTCCTTAGCGCGCTCAAGTGCGGGGCGAACATCTTCGATTTTTTCAACCCGAATACCTGTAGCACCGAAAGCTTCAGCAAGCTTAGCAAAATCAGGATTGTCATGATAGTCTACAGCGGCATATCTCTTGTTGAAGAAAAGTTCTTGCCACTGACGCACCATACCGAGATACATGTTATTGATAATAAAGATTTTCAATGGCAGTTTCATTGATACCGCCGGTACGAGTTCCTGAATTGTCATGATGAAAGAACCATCACCATTGATATTGACCTGTGTCTTATCTGGCCGGCCAATCTGAGCGCCTATCATTGCTGGCATACTGAACCCCATAGTTCCCAAACCTCCAGAATTAAGCCATTGACGAGGTTCTGTAAATTTGAAATACTGAGCAGCCCACATCTGGTGCTGCCCAACATCAGCAGTAACCATTGCGTCCGAATACAAGTTATAGATTTCTTCTATAACGTACTGCGGCATAATTTTGTCGCCTTTTTGACGGTATTCGAATGGGTACTTCGTTTTCCAATCATCAATCTGGCGCAGCCAGGGGTCGATATCCGTTTTTCTGTCAACTCGTTTGTTGAGTTCGCGCAAAACGTTTTTAGCATCCCCAACAATTGGCACATCGACCCAAACATTTTTCCCGATGCAAGATGGATCAATATCAATATGAACCTTTTGTGATTTGGGTGAAAACGCATCTAGTTTTCCCGTTACCCGATCATCAAATCGAGCACCGATTGCCACCACTAGGTCCGCATCGGTAAATGCGTAGTTGGCGCAGCACGATCCGTGCATACCAGGCATTTCCATGGCCAATTCATGGGTTTCGGGAAATGCTCCTAAACCCATCAAGGTCACGGTGGTAGGAATATGTGTGTTAATTGCCAATTTGCGTAGTTCCTCAGATGCTTCCGAGAGCACAACGCCGCCTCCAGCATAAATCATTGGACGCTTAGCATCCTTGATCAGTTCAGCAGCTTTTGCAATCTGGCGCGGATGTCCTTCAGTAGTCGGGTTGTAACTACGCAAATTAACTTGTTCAGGATAATGGAGTTCAGATTCAGCGAACTGTGCATCCTTTGCGAAGTCAATAACAACTGGTCCCGGCTTCCCTGTACTAGCGATATGGAAAGCTTCCGCCACAACCTCCGGTACCTCGGAACTGTCTTTAATGAGATAGCTGTGTTTGCAGATTGGACGTGTTACGCCCAGAACATCACATTCCTGGAATGCATCGTTACCGATTAATTGAGTTGGAACCTGTCCGGTAATTGCCACCATAGGGATTGAATCCATGTGAGCTGTTGCGATTCCAGTTACAAGATTTGTCGCTCCGGGACCAGAGGTCGCCAGTGCTACACCGACTTTCCCGGTTGCACGCGCATATCCGTCAGCAGCATGTGCCGCCCCTTGTTCATGTCGCATTGGGATAAGCTGAATACCTTTAGCCTCGTAGAGTGCGTCAAAGATAGGCATTGCGGCTCCCCCTTGAACACCGAAAATATACTCTACATCCTCGTGTTTCAGGCTCTCAATAAGAAGATCCGCTCCTCGCATTAGCATGTTTCTATACCTCATAGTGATTGTGAATAGAATCTGAAATAAAAAAACCCCGCTCGTTCCAAAGCATGGAGACGAGAAGGGCAACAAACCTTACCGCGGTACCACTCCGATTCCTTATTGCGTTACAAACCCAAAAGGCTCTTATTCGATACTATTACGGGTATAAACCGATCAGCCCTATTTATACTGCTGCGCGTTTCAGACCGATAGCTCCAGGACGACATTCGATCGGGGTTCTTGAGGAAACGTTCCAGCCTTTGCATCTCCTTCTCTATCAAGACCTTCCGACCTACTCCTCCCCTTCAAAGCTTTTAACTTCCAAATGGACACGAAAGTATACACAAGGCAACTAGGACTGTCAAGATTTTTGTATACTATCCTTTGGCTTCAACGTAGCGCCTGGTAACTTCGTCCCAATTAATAACGTTATCGACAAATGCATCAATATAATCCGGACGGCGATTCTGATAATTCAAATAGTAAGCGTGCTCCCATACGTCCAGACCGATAATTGGTGTGTCACCGCTCATAATCGGGCTATCCTGATTAGCGGTTGAATAAATCTTGAGATCGCCATTTCCGTCGACAACCAGCCACGCCCAGCCAGAACCAAAACGAGTGCTGGCTGCAGTCGTGAACTCCTCACGACCGGCTTCAAGGGATCCGAATGCGGCTTCAATAGCAGTTGCCAACTCTCCAGTTGGAGGACCTCCGCCGTTTGGCGACATAATCGACCAAAATAGTGAATGGTTAGCGTGACCACCACCGTTGTTAATTACCGCTTGGCGTATCCCTTCGGGGACGCTGTCGATTTGGCTCAACAGATCTTCAACTGATAAACCTGCCAAATCGCTATGTCCTTCAAGGGCGCCATTCAACTTAGTCACATATCCTTGATGATGTTTACCATGATGAATTTCCATCGTTTTCGCATCGATGTAGGGTTCTAAAGCGTCGTGGCTATAAGGTAAAGCCGGAAGTTCATGTGCCATTTAATACTATCTCCTAAAATGTGTTAATAGTTTCAATTTCGCAGACGAAACAACAAATTACATGATTTTCACGATCCATTAGGAAAACTTTTCCATGATGCCGGTAATTATAGCATAAGACATGATTAAATCCAAATGATTTTGGCTGTGATAATATTCCTGAATTGCCATTGTAAAAAGCCAACTGAATTCTATGTGTAATTCAGATTAGCACCACTAATCGCATACTCAATGGCATGTAATTTGCTGGTTTGGGATTTGCTGTTAAGGCTATTAGCGAGGACATTTGTTTGAATTAGGTCAAAGCGCGCTATTGTTTACGTATAAATAACCAAACTTGGATATGGTATCATTTAGCATCTGATCGCAATGCCATTTATGTCTTTGGTCGTCACCGGTTTACATTAATTAAAAAATTAGAACATTTTAAAGTTTTCTCGCTATATTGATTTCTAATGTTAATTTAGTCTGTCGCATAGAGGTCTATTACCATAATTAAATTGCCCAACAATTATAGAATTAATATAGTTTAAGTTAAATAGTAAATACGTTGGGGGATTCTTACAGCACATTAAGTGGGATTTTGAAACGAGCTGATGTGTCGTACATTGAATTTTGAGGACACTTGTTTATGAATGTTTCAGCGTTTTTGAAAACGAGCAAAATCACTTTGACTTTGCTGATTTCTCTATTCCTGTTTTCAAGTTTAGTATCTGCGGATGACCAAATATGGACGAATGGAACCAGTCAGCCAAACGACTGGGCTGATGGGGATAACTGGCAGGGAGATCCTGCTGATGAGAACGTGCCAAAAGTGGGTGATACTGCTACCTTCAATGTCGGTGTTGTACCTTCCGCAGGTATAACCTTAGCAAATGTTCCCGATGAAGTGAACATTATAGTGCAAGCCAGTGATAGCGATGTGAGTGTTTCTCTTCCAGCAAGAGTGTACGGGACGATAACGGTCAAGGCCATGAATACTGGTAATGTCACACTTACCTTGCTTGAGGGTACGATATCTACCCAAGCTGTGTTAATTCAATCCTACGGTAGTGGTGAGGCTAAGCTGGTTATAAGCAATACTGGTAGTGGCGCCGGATCAACAACTTCTATAACAATGGCATCCGTCAAGATTATTAGTCACGAAGGCACAGCGAAAATGGATGTTAAGAATGCACAGTTGGTTGTCAGTGGAGAGCTGAAGTTCCAAAAAAACAATACCAATAATCCAGTAATTGATAATGTAACTGATGTGTGGATAATGGGTGATCTTAAAGAGGAAGGTGTAACTTCGACAACATTCACGATTTCTTCTGGGGCAGAATTCGGTTTGCAAATCGGTGGAACCGTCGACCAAGCGATTGACGTGGAACATGCAGTAATTAATGGACCTCTTAGCTTTGCCAATACGGGTATCGCTACTGTGGCTATGGGAGACGAATTGTCAATTGGAGGGAATCTGACAATTTTTCCTGGTGCTTCAGCATCAATGACCAGTACCGGTAGAATTACAATTGGTGGAGGTAAGATTTTTGATAATAGTGGGACGTTCCAACTGTCAGGTCAGACTGATGATCGTTTGCTCTTTGCTTCAAGTACTGTTGGAACACCATTCGAACTCAAAAATAATTTTGGTGCCGCCCTCGACTTTGAGTGGGTTGCTATCCGGGATTGTCAGTATGGATCCGGTTTACTGGGGGCCGTCGATTTCCTTCCGGGCGACGGCGTTGTCAACGCAACGGGAAATGTAGGCTGGCCAGCAGGGAAATTTGCTTCGCCTGTTGATCAAGGCGCTTCCGCCTTTGATGCGTTTGTCACTACCGCAATTTCAAACGATGGACAATACTATAAACTCTATGCGGATATGAACAGTGGGATCCAGGCTCGGACTGGGCTTGCCAGCCCACATGTATACTTCAATAGTTCAGAAGGAATGACTCTGGGGAAAAATACAGCGTACTGGAATAGTTCGGATGCTCCGAAATTGGTCGATTCACCGAGGAATTACTACTATGTCTACATGGATCCGCAGAACAAAGACGAAAATGAGTACATTATTGTTTCAGATAATAAGCTGAATGTAAGTTTAATTGCGTTTCAGACAACAGCAGATTTTGGAGACCCTGCAGATGATTTGCCTACTTCGGGCCAAGATCAAGCTTTTACTTCAATTATCCTCAACTGGACAGATAAAGGTGAAGATGCTCAGATTGAACTTCGATATTCACCTGTTGGCACTTATGTTGATTTCGCAGATGTTTCCAACAATAGTCTCACCACTCGTATTACTGATACGCTAAACGCTAAAGACACGGATTCGTATATTTGGAACACATCGGCGTTAGCGACCTCAACCGGAACAGATTATTACATCTACGCACTGTACTACGTGGGTGGTACAGCATATACTTCCGTTAGCAAGAAGATTAAACTCAAATCTCTTGAGTTTACTGATCCGCCAATTACCGATATCGTAGTTGATACGGCAAGTACCGACTCCAATATTATTTCATCAGATCATCGATCTCATACTGTGACTTGGACAGATTGGGACAGAAGAAACAACAATGAAGACCTGGACATTTATGTGTCTCAGGCTCCGTTCGCATTAGTTGCTCAATTGTTTGCTGCGGTATCTGAAATAGACGATACAAAAAGGGCTGTACTTGTTCAAGCTGATTTGGATCCTGCAGCTGTAAACAGCGTCGGTTGGGATCTGACAACTGGATTTGGGTTACTTGGAGATAGTCCGGCACCGGAAGGAGATTATTATGTTTACGCAATTGCGGACGATGGGAATGGTTCATCCTACCAGTACTTAACTATTTCCGTTGGTCGTGTTACGGTCAGGCACAGTCCCTTTTTCTATGACGCGCCGGTAACAATCAACCCAAATAAAGCTGACTCTGGAAATATTGATTCGTCAGATGTGGTCACCGCAGACACAATAACGGTTGATTGGAAGGCTGGCGACTGGGATGACAACCTCACAATTTCCTTTTATTATATTCTCAAAACTGCCTATGATGCGAATCCGGCATTGTATGCCTTGCCCAAAGATATCCAAAACAACACGTTCGAAGCGTTTGCTATGAATTCTTTCGGTACGATCACACCGATCAGCTCATTTCCAGAAGCAGAGCGGCTTGCTAAAGATCCAGGTGATGGTTTCAAACGATGGGATTATTATTCTTCAGCATCTGTTGTGCCGGCGGGTAAATATACTGTATGGGTGATTCTGGAAGATACATCGGGCGATCTAGCTGCTAAGAAGGCAGAGATGATCTTTGACGTCACACATAGCCCGGCAATCGTGATTGATAACCCCATTTCAAGTATAGGTACTACTTCAACTGTGCATCCGTATTACACTATTTCCTGGTCTGATGTCGACCGAGATGAACCTGCTTTGATTGATCTGTTTTACAGCAAAATTGACCTTCGTGGTAATGTCACTAATGGTAGTGGAGAACCTATCGGGGGCTTATTGACTAATGCACTCAATGCGGCAGTGGGGACAACAAGTCAGGTAACCGTTGCCTCTGGTTATGCCAAGTTAACTAGTACACCAATCCAGGAAGATCCTGAAGGTGCATCAGACCGCTTTCTTTTTGATTTCACTAGCGGTAGTACCTTAAGTCCTATTGATGACAACGTTCCATACTACGTCTATGCGTTGATAGATTCCAATGGCGACGGCACCTATGAAGCTGGTTACCAGTCTAGTGGTTTAATTCGAGAACAAGGTTCGGCTTTGCGAATCCTAACTCCAGCAATTCAGGAACAGACGACCCTTGATTACAAGGTCAGATGGGAGGAATCCTGGACAGACTTTAATGTTCCGGTCAACATCGATCTCTATTTTGACAAAAGCAGAACCAAAACAATTGGAGAGCTCTCAAGAGCGTTAGATGTGAGTGACGATAAAGCACCATTTGGTATTATCCAGAAAGATATAGAATTATCTGCTGATGCTAACGGCAGACGAGTTGGTCGAAACGAAATGATATGGGACGATATGGTAATACTGAAAGCGTCTCCGACTAATACCGCGACTTCAAATAACACGCTCGTTGATACAAGCTTGGGTTCGAACCACGACTACTATATAGGTCGAAAAATAATTTTCACCAGTGGGGTTTTTGACTCAACACATACTATTACTGACTATGATGGCAATACGGGAACGCTAACTTTCACCCCATCAGTTGAAGCCATTGTTTCGCCCAGCAATGTTAAAAGCTATAGAATCGTTATTCCAGATGGCACTTACTACATTTATGGTGTTATGGATATGACGGCAAGCGATAGCCTGCTTAATGATGAGTATAATACAGGGATTTTAGCTGATCCTGACTGTGTTCTAGCAGGTCGAGCAACCGGAGGTACACAAACTACCATAATTGATAATTCAGAGGATGGCTTAACTACAACTGAAGGTAATTCCCTGTATCGAGGTGCCAGAATCGTTATCGTTAAAGGTAAAGCCGATGGGGAGAGTCGAACCATTACGGCATATGATGTCACTACTCAAACAATAACTGTTGACAAGGCATTTTCAGAATCGATTGACAGTTCTAGTGAGTACCGAATCGACTTGCCCGAAATAGTGAGTGTAAGTGCTGCAGCCGTTACGATCAGTAATCATAGCATTATAATTCAATCACCGATCAAAACTGGTGATGTTGGCGACTATTTTGCTGTAGATATCAAATTGGATACCAATAACCAGCCTGTCAAAGCGGTCGACGTTTACCTTAACTTTGATCCAAATGTTATCGACGTGGCAGACACCACGCAGCCGTTCGTGCAGTCAACCAAGGCAAACACCACCGCAGACGGGAAAAAAGATGGGACAACTTTAATTTCTGGCAGTTTACCGTATCTTGAGATTGATAATTACTATAAGGATTTTTTCGTGGTCATTACAAGTGGTAATGCCAAAGGTCAACGTGCCCAAGTAATCGATTACGATGGTGTTACCGTACCGGGTACAATAACAGTTGGTTCCGCTTTCACCTCTCAAATTGAGGCTTATACGGCATTCCGACTGAATCAACCTTTCAAAAACGGTGTACTGATTGGCCCAATCCAAAATTCGTGGCAACAGGCTTCAGAATCAAATCAATGGAATGCGGCTATTCTTAGAAATGGCAGTGCGATTAAAGGGAGCGCCGATATCGTTGTAGCCTCAACATCCGGCCACACATTTGCTATAGCTGACCAAACCCTCGCCGTCGAGGATATTTTTGTCACTCTCACATTTCAAAAACTTGCAACCGGATTTGCAAACATTGTGGTTTCGTATGATACCGCACGCAAGACCCGAACAACTGACGAAGACGGAAATGTGCATATTCCTTTCAATTCCCAATCCATCTTCACACCGGTGGTCGTTCCACCGACATCTACAATTTCCGGTACGGTAAGACTCCAAGGTTGGTTTACTCATGCTGCGTTAGTCACCTTTGAACTTCGGCAACCCGGCAGTATAGGGAACTTTTCCTCATATATTTCAGCGGATGATGCTTCTCCGATAGACTATGGCATCCAAATTCAAACTGATGCAGATGGGAATTTTAAAATTACTGAACTTCCGACAGGGAAATTCTTCTTAACAGCCAAAACACCCTTCCATATGCGCGGACAAAATCACCACACCATTCCGATCGATATCTATCCAGGTATGGTACAAACAGGTGTGACCATTCATGGATACAAAGATATCAACGGTGATGGAGAATTTACTGGATCTGGAGAAACAGAAGATTTTTTATTCGCGGGTGATGTTACTGGGGATAGTATTATCAACATCAATGACGTAACAATTTTCGCTAATAATTTTGGTACAAATAATAACGTGGCTGACATTAATCAAGACAAGATTGTGGATACCGAAGATTTTAAGTTGATCATCAGGAACTTTGGCCATTCATCTATTGGACCGTTCAGTACGGATCTTGGTGTCCAAAACGCTGCACCAGAGGGTAGACTTTTTGAATCCATGTTGGATCTTGTTAATCTTCCGGATGAACTTCAATTGGAAGAGGTTATTGAGATCCCGATTCATGCAAGTGCAGGAATCGGTCTTGGTTTTGATGTGCAATTTGATCCGGATAAGTTAGAAATTACGCTTGCGGACATTCCCTCTGATGAGGATACATTCGTTGTTTCACAAAAAATTGAAGCAAAAGATTTTGAAAAGATTATGTTTGGGATAGCCGATCGTCAGTATTTAGATCAAAATATCATGTTGCGTATAAAACCTCTTCGCACCGGAAATACCTCTCTAAAAATTGAGAATGCGAAGTTGGTTGACCAAGAGAGTACAACCGATTTCAGTGCGAGTACACTTAATTTCTTTGTTGTTCCTAAGATTACAAAATCTGTTTTAATGCAAAATTATCCAAATCCATTTAATCCGGAAACATGGGTTCCTTTCTCCATTAAGGACGCCGCTTCTGTGCAGATTCATATATATGATGCAATGGGGCGTCCTATTCGCACCCTTGATTTAGGGTTCCGTAAATCCGGAAACTACATTACTCCAAGTAAAGCAGCTTATTGGAATGGAAGGAACCAACTTGGTGAGAAGGTCGCGAGCGGCGTTTATTTCTACCAGATTCGTGCGGGCGAATTCAGCAGTATGAAAAAGATGGTTATTCTGAAATGACCTCTGACTGTTAAGTATTATTGACTAAATAGGCGAGCAACTCGAAATTTTGTTGCTCGCCTATTTTCGTACTTTAATTATTTTCTGAGGTGCATTAGGTGCAAGTAGATTCTCGGAATTCCCAACAAAATGTTCTCTACGGGTTTAGAGGTAGGTTTCGAGTTCTTCTGATGTCGGGGTCGGCGTTGCGACACCTGTTTCAGGGATTTCTACCTGAGCAGCCCAGATAATGGCGTTGAGCATGAATTTGCGCAGTTGATCGTCAGCCCAATTGTGGTGGAAGTGTCCTCCGGTAAATCCAATTCCTCGCCCTCCATCGCTTCGCTCCGTACACCAGCCGAGATGTTGAGGTTCTCCGTTAGCAACTGATTTACGAACATGAGGGTTACCGCTGTGTGGACCATCTGGTCTTTCAAGTGTTGACGCCGGTGGATGTGCACTAAGCAAAGGTGTAACCCCCTGCATGTTTTGGCGAAACCGCATATGATAGTACCATTCATCATCCATCGAAAATGGTTCTAGTCCTCTTGTCACAGGGTGTTCCGGAAAGGATGTAAAGTCTGCCGTCCAGTGTGGATTGACTGAAAGGTGTGTTTCGAAGTAACCTCCAATCCAATCAAGGAAATGGTCACCTGGTTTTCCTTTAGGCACTTCTACCGCGTAATGCATCATAACCAAACCCATTCCGCATTGAATCAATTCTGATACTTGATCTAGGTAGGGTAGTATGAGATGACCTCCTCCACCATCCGAGTAGATGGCAATGGCGGCGGTATCCTTGAAGATACTTTGTTCTGTAGGCCAACCTTGTGTGACCACAGCTTCAACACCATCTACATGTTTGTTGAGCAAATCGGCGAGCAGCGAACAACCTCCAGGGTGCTCGTGAGAACCACTTCCATGACTGGCACTACCAGCAACTAAAACAATTCGTGATTTTGTTGACATATTTATCACCTTATAATTATAGTATATCGAGAGGATAAAAAAAGACTTAGTCCTGTGGGCTTAATATTATCAGAAATAGAGTAAAATCCATAGAAAAATTACTGCAGCAAAAAAACGTGATCATTATCGTAGTTTGCCTTTCGAGGAAGAGGATGAAGTGTTGAAAGAGAAAAACCCAAATCAGATTAAACCTACTGAGTTAAAAAGGCTGGGCGACACTGGCTTTAGGATTTCTTGGAAGGATAAACATATCAGTGAATATGCTTTTTCATATCTTCGTCGTCTATGTCCTTGTGCTGGGTGCTCAATGGTTCGGAATAATGGTCAGGA
>Ga0208406_1000647_pt1 | contig 13929 bp, 13 predicted proteins | sample ETNtaG_15_FD_185769 | JGI IMG/M metagenome (GOLD analysis project Ga0208406, IMG submission 185769) | Marine microbial and viral communities from oxygen minimum zone, Eastern Pacific Ocean - ETNP201302PF89A (SPAdes) (version 2) | ecosystem: Environmental > Aquatic > Marine > Oceanic ...
ATTTTGAAGATGATTTTGAATTATCTTTAAAAGAAATCAAAAAATTATTGTAATTTTAATTAATCTTTATTTTGAATAAGGTGTTCTGCTAAATATTCTTTATAACTATTACAGTTTATCATCTTGTGGGTTATGTTTCATAATATATAATATTTGATGAGGGGAAAAAAATGCCAGAAGAAAAAATGGTTTCACATGCAAAGGTAGGTATTATTGGTGGAGGAATCATGGGAGTAAGTTTGCTCTATCACTTGGCAAAAGAAGAATGGAAAGATTTAGTTTTAGTTGAAAAAGGAGAGTTAACATCAGGATCAACTTGGCATGCTGCTGGTCAATGCCCCCAAATGATGGGAAGTTATAATTTAGCTAAAATTCATAAAGAATCTAACAATCTTTATAAAAAACTCGAAAAAGAAACAGAACAACCCACGGGATTTCATGAATGTGGAAGTTTAAGAATAGCTTACAAAAAAGAAGATTTAGATTGGTTTAAATATGTAAAAGGAATTTTAGATAATATTGGAGCTCCCTCAGAAATTATTTCAACAAATGAAATTAGAAAAGTTCATCCTTTCATTAAATTAGATGGAATACTTGGTGCATTCCATACACCAGATGATGGACATACTGATCCAACTAGCACAACAAATGCTATGGCTAAAGGTGCAAGAAATTACGGTGCCAAAATATATAGAAAGAATAGAGTAACAGATATTAAACATCTTCCTTCAGGAGAATGGAAACTAATTACTGAAAAAGGGGATATTATTTGTGAACACGTTGTTAATGCCGCTGGAAGTTACGGCCCAGAAGTTGGAGCAATGGTTGGATTAAAGAATATTCCATCTATTAACATGATTCACCATTATTTAGTTACAGACGAGCATCCTTCTATTGCAAAATTAGAAAAAGAATTGCCTGTTGTAAGAGATCCCCAGGCTTCGGCCTATTTAAGGCAAGAAGGAAAAGGCTTGTTAATTGGTCCTTATGAAAAAAATACAAAGTGCTGGGCTTTGAATGGAATGGATTGGAAATTTGATATGGAATTATTGGAACCTGAACTTGATAGAATTGAAGAACATTTAAATATCGGAATGAACAGAATACCTGAATTCAAAGATGTTGGTATTAAAAAAATTATTTGCGGACCCATTACTCATACGCCGGATGATAATTTTCTTGCAGGACCTGCGCCAGGTTTAAAAAATTTTTGGATGTTTTGTGGAGCGAGCATTGGTATAGCTCAAGGTGGAGGAGCTGGAAAATACATGGCTCAATGGATGATGTATGGTGATGCAGATATCAATATGTTGGAATTTGAACCAAGAAGATGCATGAGTTGGGCTAATAAAGATTATGCAATTAAAAAATCTTCTGACCAATATAGGAGAATGTATTTTACTCCGCTACCAAACGAAAGCATCGAAATTGGCAGACCCATGAAAACAACACCCATCTACAACAAGTTGAAAAATTTTGGAGCATTGTATTTAGATTCATATGGCTGGGAAAAACCTTGCTGGTTTGGAAAAAAAGGAATGAAAGAAGAATATGGTTTTAAAAGAACAAATGCTTTTACCTATGTTCAAAAAGAATGTGAAAACGTTCAAAATAACGTTGGAGTTTTAGATCTAAGTACTTTTGCAAAGTATGAAATTTCTGGCAAAGATAGCGAAACATTTTTAGAAAGATTATGTGCAAATCGCATACCCAAGAAAGATGGAAGTATTATTTTAACACATATGCTCAACTCAAAAGGTCGCATTCAAAGCGAACTTACTATTACTCGTTTTCCCAATAATCTTTTTTACGCTCTATCATCTACAGCATCTGAAATTAGAGATTTCGATTGGTTTAATCATCATCTTTATAAAAAAGAAGAAGTGAATATAAAAAATGTTACAAAAGATTATGGTGTACTTGTTCTTGCGGGACCAAAATCAAGAACGGTTTTGTCCCAAATAACCTCCCAAAATTTAAATAATAATGATTTTCCATGGTTAAAAGGTAAGGAAATTTTAGTTAACAAAATTCCAGTTCGTGCACTTAGAGTAAATTATGTAGGTGAATTGGGTTGGGAATTACATCACCCAATGAATCAAATGGAAGCTTTATACGATGCTATTTGTGAAGTTGGCAAAAAAGAAAATATAATCAATTTTGGAACCTATGCGGTGAATTCCTTGAGAATGGAGAAAGCATATAGAGGATGGGGCAGTGAATTAACCGGAGAAATAAGTTTGGTTGAAGCTGGCATGGATCGATTTTTTAATTTAAATAAAAAAAATAATTTTTTTGGAGCAAAAGCCTTACAGGACAAAGTACAATCTGGAGTTGACATAAAAATAGTTTATTTAGAAGTAGATGTTGATAATGCTGATGCAAGGGGGAACGAACCCGTTTATCACAATAACAAGATAGTAGGAGTAGTAACGTCAGGAGGATACGGTTTTAGAACTAAAAAAAGCTTAGCATTTGTTTACGTAAAATCAGATTTAGCCAAAGGCGGTAACTTAGAGATTGAAATTCAAGGTCAAAGAAGAAAAACAAAGATACTTGATAGGGTTGTCTACGATCCAGATAATCAAAAATTGAGAGCCTAAACGAATCCATCTAGACAATTAAAACGAAATAAAGCATATTCCAAATTTTTAGGGGAGATTAATGGCAACAAAAACAAATGCGCCTCCAAAACCACATTTAGGTTTTGGCACTAGAATTAGAAAGTCGCCGTTTTTTGAATCTACTTTGGCATGGGGATGTAAAGAATACACAACATACAATCACATGTATTTTCCGGTTTATTATAATACTCCAGAGGAAGATTTTTGGAGTTTGGTTAACGATGTTACTCTTTGGGACGTTTCCGTTGAGCGTCAAGTAGAGATTACAGGACCAGATGCATCGAAATTTACACAACTATTAACTCCAAGAAATTTATCAAATTGTGAAGTAAATCAGTGCAAGTATGTTCTAAATACAAATTATCAAGGTGGCATTCTTAGCGATCCAATATTATTGAGATTAGCAGAAGATCACTGGTGGTATTCAATTTCAGACAGCGATCTTTTACTCTGGGCAATGGGTGTTGCTGGTAATAACAAATACGATATTGAATTAAGAGAACCAGATGTTTCACCACTACAAGTTCAAGGACCAAAGTCACGTGCTTTAATGACAGATTTATTTGGATCATGGATTAATGATCTAAAGTATTACTGGAGCAAACAGACAGATTTAAATGGAATACCAGTAGTTGTTTCAAGGACAGGATGGAGTGGTGAGATTGGTTTTGAGGTTTATCTAAGAGATGGGAAACGAGGTGCGGATTTATATGAAAAGATTATGGCCGCTGGGAAGCAATACAAGATTGCTCCAACTGGCCCATCACAGATTAGAAGAGTAGAGGCTGGAATATTTTCTTACTTCCAAGATATGAGAGTTACAGATAATCCTTTTGAGATTGGAATGGATAGATTGGTAGATCTTGAAATGGAGGCGGATTTTGTAGGCAAGGAAGCACTTAAGAAAATTAAAAAAGAAGGAATTAAAAGAAAATTGGTTGGTATAGAAATTCTTGGAGACCCTATAAGCAAAGTTGTTCCACCGCAATATACACCCGGATACTTTGTTCCTGATCATTGGCCTGTATATGATGATAAAAAAGAAATTGGCTATGTTACATCAAAGTGTTTTTCCCCAAGATTAAAGAAAAATATTGGATATGCATTTATTCCTATTGATTATGCAAAAAATGATACTGAAATAGAAATTAGATCTCCTTATGCAAATTTAAAGGCAAAAGTCGTGCCATTACCTTTCTTTGATCCTAGGAAAAGAATTCCAATAAAATAATTTATGTATTTAAACAAAATCTGTGAGTGCCACGGATGAAATTTCGTGACATTTTACTTGCGCTATGCGCTCCATTGCTTTTAGGTTTTGGTTTTGCAATAGCAAAGCCTGCTATGCAGCAATTTCCCCCTTTTTTATTAATGGGTTTAAGATTTACTATTGCAGCTCTTATTTTAATTTGGTGGTTTCCTATACCAAAGAAACTACTTAAAGATTTATTTATAGTTTCGCTTATTGGAGGAACTTTAACTTATGGTTTAGTTTATACTGGTTTAAATAGTGTTGATGCATCGTCATCGATACTTCTTGTTCATACTGAAGTTCCTTTCGGAGTAATTATTGCTTATTTTTTATTTAAAGAAATACCAAGTATAAAAAATATAATTGGAATCATTATTGCTTTTTTAGGACTTTTTATTTTGTTGGGATCACCCAATCTTGAGGGAAAATTGGTTGGCGTCTTGTTATTGCTTTTTGGAGCATTTGCTTGGTCTTTTGGCATGGTTATCGCAAGACCGCTTAGTAAAAAAATAGGAGGATTTGCAGTTACAGCTTGGGTTTGTTTATTTTCTGGTCCAATGCTCTTATTAGGATCTTTTATTTTTGATGGAAATACTATCAATTATTTATTATCTGCAGATTTGGAAGGATGGGTAATAGTCGCTTTTCTCGCCGTAGTTATGCAACCACTAGCATACGGCACTTGGTATCAAGTCATGGCTCGTAATCCAGTTCATAAAGTTATGCCGATGATGCTATTATTGCCACTTACAGGACTATCAACTGCTATTTTTATACTTGGAGAAAAACCAACAAATCAAGTATTCATTGGTGGCGCAATTATATTATTTGGTATTGGCATGATATTATTTAGTAAGTCCAAAAAAAATATGGATCACGAGCATGGTCATCAATGATTGTAAAAAGATTAGAAGATGCATGTAATATTAATTTAAGGGCAAAAGGTTTTCCTAGTGAATTAATTGATAACGAACCTGAAGAAAAAGGTTATGAAATTTAATTATTGTGTTAGGGTAATATTAAATGATTGAGAAAAAAAATTTTTATATAAACGGTAAATGGGTATCTCCTTCTAAACCAAATGACTTTGAAGTTATTGACCCATCAACTGAGGAACCTTTTGCAATTATATCTCTTGGATCAATAGAAGATACTGACATAGCAATTAGTGCTGCGAAAAAAGCTTTCGAGACTTGGAGAGAAACTAGTAAAGAAAAAAGATTAGCTTTATTAGAAAAATTTGATCAAATTTATAATAGAAGATGGGATGAGATGGTCAAAGCACAATCAACTGAAATGGGAGCTCCGTTGGATTATGCTTCAGAAACTCACACAAAAATGGGTGCTGATATTTCGAAAAACATAATAAAAATTATAAAAGATTTTAATTTTGAACATCAATTTGATCCTAAGTCTAATAATCACATTAGATATGAGCCTATTGGAGTATGTGGGTTAATAACACCTTGGAATTTCCCAATGAACCAAATTGTATTAAAAGTTATTCCTGCATTAGCTGCTGGCTGCACGATGATATTAAAACCCTCTGAGATTGCTCCAATATCTGGCATTTTGTTTGCAGAAATGATTGATGAAGCTGGTTTTCCTCCTGGTGTTTTTAACTTAGTCAATGGCAATGGAGAAGTTGTTGGAAATCATATTTCTGGTCATTCTGATATAGATATGGTTTCGTTCACAGGCTCAACAAGAGCTGGAAAATTAATTCAAAAAAATGCAGCTGACACAATAAAAAAAGTTACCCTTGAATTAGGTGGAAAAGGTGGAAACATAGTTTTTGCAGACTCATATACAAATGCAGTAAGAGATGGAGTGAGAAATATAATGAATAATTCAGGACAATCTTGTGATGCGCCAACAAGAATGTTAGTTCAAAAGCCAATTTATGAAAGAGCTGTTAAAGAAGCTATAGATGAAGCAAATAAAATTAAAGTAGATGTAGCATCAAAAAAAGGTGATCACATTGGACCACTAGTTTCAAAAGTTCAGTATGACAAAGTAATAAATCTTATAAATGCTGGAATAAAAGAAGGCGCAACATTAGCTACAGGTGGACCTGATTTACCTAATGGTCTTAATAAAGGTTATTTTGTAAAACCAACAATCTTCACTGATGTAAATAATGATATGAGAATTGCAAGAGAAGAAATATTTGGGCCTGTACTTTCTATTATTCCATTTGAAACTGAAGAAGAAGCTATTGCAATAGTAAATGACACTTCATATGGACTTGGAAATTACCTACAAACTGAAGATAAAGAAAAAGCTAAAAGAGTTGCCAGAAAATTGAGAGCAGGAACAATTTTTATTAATGGTCAAGGAGCTGATGTTGGGGCACCTTTTGGAGGATACAAACAATCTGGAAATGGTCGTGAAGGTGGAATCTGGGGTCTAAATGAATTTTTAGAAGTAAAAGCTATAACAGGTTGGAAGTAATTTATTAATGGATAAAATTAATAAAAAAGATCGATTAAATTATTATAAATTTCTAAATTCACTTCCTAAAAAAATTAATAAATTATACTTTGGAAAATTAAAAGGTAAATTCAAACTAAATAACAAATCCAACAAAAAGAATGGTTTTGATCCTGTTACAAATATTGATAGAGCTATAGAATTATTTTTAAGAAAAGAAATTGGAAGAAAGTTTCCAAAAGATGGAATTGTTGGCGAGGAATTTAAAATGAAAAAATCGAAAAGCGAATTTTCTTGGACTATTGACCCAATTGATGGCACACGATCATTTATTATAGGGAGCCCAACCTGGAGCAATTTAATAAGTGTTAATTTTAAAAACGATCCAACTTTTGCTTTAGTTAATTTTCCTGCAATGAAAAAATATTATATTACCGGAACCAATAATACTTCTTATCTGGTAGAAAATAATAAATTTAAAAAACTCAAGGTAACGAAAACAAAATCGTTAAATAATTCAAAAATTGCTGGAAATTTTTTTGGTTGGTTGTCTATTAATCGACAAAGTAAAATTGCAAAATTAACAAAATTAATGAGGTATCCTTGCTCTGACGCTTTAAGTTATTGTCAATTATGTGAAGGAAAACTTAATGCTGTTTTACAATGTTCCAACAAAATTTGGGATATACATCCAATGATATCTTTAATTAAAAATGCAGGCGGTTATATTTCAACTTGGAAAGGAAAAGATCCAAGAGTTGGTGGAGATATAATTGCCAGTTCGAGCAGAATGTTGCATAAAAAAATTCTTAATATGCTTAAGCCTGTAGCTTAGTTTTATAAAGTTAGATTTCGTGAAAACTAAAAACCTTTCTATATCCATACTAAAAGAAGCTCGAGTCGACGAAAATCGCACTCCATTTACGCCAGATCAAATAAAAATTTTAATTTCTAATTTTCCAAATCTAACAATATTAGTTCAACCATCAAAAAAAAGATGTTTTAAGGATGAAGAATATTTTAAAGCAGGCGCAAAAATAAAGGAAGATATCAGTTGTTCCGACATCATTTTTGGAGTGAAAGAAGTTGAGATATCAAAACTTATAGAAAATAAAACTTATTTATTTTTTTCGCATACAACCAAAGTTCGAAATTATATCAACCAAGCCACACAAGACAAAGCTATTATTTACAAGAAGGAACTTTTAAGAGAGATTATAAAAAAAAAAATTACTTTGATTGACTATGAAAATATAAGAGAAGTATCAGGAAAGGGATATCGGTATCTTGGCTTTGGGAGATTTGCAGGTATTGTTGGTTGTTACAATACCCTTAATCTTTATCTAAAATTACAGAAAGAAAAATCACTTCCAAGAGCTTTTGAAATCAACAGCTATGAAAAAATTAAAGAATTACTCGGTAAGCAAAATTTTAATAAGCTCAGAATACTACAAACCGGAAGAGGAAATGTTGCCAAAGGTTCTATGGAAGTTTTAAAACATGCGAATATTAAACAGGTTTCAATAAATGATTATTTAAATAAAAAATATAATGAAGCAGTTTTTTGTAATATTTCGACTAGAGAATATGTTGAACGGAGTGATGGCAAAGATTATTCAGTTCAAGATTTTACTTCAAACCCTCATGAATATAAGTCAAAAGTAAAAAATTATCTATTTGATACAGATATGCTTATAACTGGCCATTATTGGGAACCAAAATTTCCAAAATTGTTTTATCCAAATCAAATTAATGAATTTAAGAACCTAAAAATCATAGGTGACATTACCTGCGATATTAATGGGGCCGTACCAACCACCGTAAGATCTACAACGATTACAAAACCTTATTATTCAATTGATATTAATTCATTGAAGGAAATTGATTTGGGCGATAAAGGCATTGCAGTTATGGCTGTTGATAATTTACCGTCAGAGTTACCAAATGAATCAAGTGAAGAATTTGGTGAAAGTATTATATCAGAAGTTTTGCCCTACTTGATTAACAAAGATGACGGTCGAATAAATAGAGCTACCACAGCTTTGGAGGGGAAATTTTGTTCTTCATTTATTTATTTGGGAGATTTTATCAGATAGTTTATTTATTCTATGAATAATCGTAATTTATGGCTGTTAGCTTTAAGTCAAGTATTTGGTTTTACCACTGCTGCTGTTAACGTTTTTTTAAGTGGAATTATCGGTTCTCAACTTGTTTCAATAAAATCTTTTGCAACTTTACCACCGACGATATTCATTATTGGAACAGCAACTTGTACCGTTTTTGCATCTTACATAATGAGGAAGTTTGGTCGCAAGTTTGGCTTTATAAGTGCATCAATTGCCAGTTCTCTTTCTTCTCTTCTTGCGGCTTATTCAATCAACGTTGAAAGTTTTATCCTTTTTTGTATTTCTTGTTTGCTAATGGGGATGGGGTTGGCTTTTGTTCATCAATATCGATTTGCTGCTAGCGAAAGTGTTGATAAAGAAAAAATACCAAAAGCAGTTTCAATAATTTTGTTAGCGGGAATATTATCTGGTTTTATAGGACTTTATATTGCAAATTTGTCTAAAGATTTAATTATTGATCATCTTTATGTGGGTTCATACCTATCATTAGCGTGTTTAAATATATTACCAGCAATATTATTAACTTTTTTTAAAAATATAGATAAACCTGAAGAAAGCAGGTCTTTTGAAGGAAGAAGTTATAAGGAACTAATTTCACAACCAAGATTTTTGCAGGCAGTTGTCGCATCTGCTTTTGCTTATGCGATTATGGCTTTTTTGATGACGGCAACTCCCATAAGCATGCATATCAATGATAAATTTAATTTAAATGAAACAGGAATTGTACTTCAATGGCACATCGTTGGCATGTTTTTACCTTCTTTAATAACGGGACGTTTAATTCAAAAGTACGGACATAGTATAATTATGTATTGCGGAATATCCTTTTTCCTTATTTCTTTTTTGATAGGTAATTTCGATCAGACATTTTTAAATTACCTAATTTCATTAATATTTCTTGGCATGGGTTGGAATTTCTTGTTTATTTCAGGAACAAGCTTACTTGTTATTGCTTACAGGCCAGAAGAAAAATATAAAGCTCAAGGATTTAATGATCTTACAGTTTTCAGCACTCAGGCGTTGGGAGCATTATCGGCTGGATTTCTCCTTAATATAACAAGCTGGCAAGCTATAAATTTAATGTGTTTTCCTTTTCTCATATTTATAGCTTTTGTTATTAGAAGGGCAGATGTAATAGAAGCTAAAAAAAGATTATAATTTTAATACAAAAATTAGATTTTATTGTAGTTATGCCAACATATTTAATTCACAGGGGTTTAGCTAAAAAAAACTTTAAAGAAAATACACTAACTTCATTTAAATACTGCTTTAAAAGAAAATATGGAGTTGAAACTGATCTGCATTGCACAAAAGATAACAAAATAGTTTGTTTTCATGATTTTACTTTAAATAGAAAATTTAAAATTAATAAAAAAATAAAAGATTTGGATTACTCGTATCTAAAAAAAATTAGTACGATAAATAAGGCAGAAATACCTTTGCTTTCTCAGCTATTAAAGGCATCAAAAAAAAAATTTCCTTTGTTATTGGAATTAAAACCAGTATTTTCCTCGAAAAATTTAAAAAAATTATTATTTGAAACGAAAAGACATAAAAATTGTGCATTAATTTCGTTTAAAGAAAAAAATATTTACAATCTAAGTAAATTAAAGGCTAAATTACCTTTAGGTCTATTATTTTCCTCCACTGCAAAAATTAAAACTGTAGTTTTAAAATCTAGAAAGCCTTATGTGAATTTTATAATTTTACACAAAACGTTTTTAAAAAATAAAAATTTATGTGCAATAAATAAACCGATTTATTACTATCCAATTCTTAATAAAAAAGAATTTAAAAAATACAGGCAAGTAAAAAACTTAATTTTTGAAAATTTATAAATTAAAAATTCTATGTCTTGCATAGGGGTGAACTGAAGTTGGACAGTTATCCCTTAACCATAAAAAATTAAAACTACTTTTTTCTCCATCACTCCATTCAACATTTAAAGATGATTGATTTTTCTTAACATTTTTAATTTTTATTTCTTCGACGTTCATAAAACTTATCATTATCCAAACTTTAAAGTTTTTCAATTCAATTGATAATTGAATCAAATTTTTTGTTAGTAAATAAGCCTTATTTTTATTGACCTAAATCAATGCATTAAAGGTTGTCTTTTGGATCGTTTCACGTTGTAATAAGTCAGTTTAAACTAATAAAAACTAATGAAAGAGAGGGAAATTTCATGAAATTTCTAAGAAACTTATTACTTTCGTTTGTATTTGCTGGAGTGATGGCCCTAGGTACAACTAGCGCCAATGCGGCTTGCAAAGTGCATTTGGGAGATTTTGACTGGGATAGTGCTAACGTACATACTGCAATAGCAAGCTACATTCTTGAAAAAGGATATGGTTGCGAAGTGCAAGCAACAAAAGGTAGTACTACTCCGATAATGGCAGCTCTTTTCGATCAGCAAATAGATATTATTACTGAAGTTTGGAGAGACAACCTTGTTCAATTGATTGAGGATAACCTAGCTAAAGGAAATATAATTGAGCTTGGTGTTAACACTCCTTCATCTACTCAAGGATTCTATGTGGATAAACCAACTGCTGACAAGTATGGTTTAAAATCTGTTGATGATATGAAGAGCGCAGAGATAGCAAAACTTTTTGCTGATCCTGAAGCTCCAGGAAAAGGTAGAATGACTAGCTGTATTTCTGGATGGACTTGTTACACTATTAACTTAGTGAAGCACAAAGTTTACGGTCTAGATAAATACTATACTAACTTTGATCCAGGTTCAGGTGGAGCACTAGATGCGGCGATTGCTGGAGCGTTTAAAAAAGGAAAACCAGTATTTTCGTACTATTGGACACCTACAGGTTTGATGGGTAAAGTAGATTTAGTTAAATTGGAAGAGCCTGCTTATGATGCTGCTTGCTGGAAGGAAATGACAGCAGTTGTTGAGGACATAAAGAAAAATGGACCAGATGTGTATAAACCTACATGCGCATGTGAATATGTTAATATGAAATTAACAAAAGCTGCTTCAACTACATTTGCAAACAATCCTGCAAATAAACCTATTATAGACTTTATCAAAGCCTATTCGGTACCAACAGCTGATGTAAACAAATCACTTGCTTTCTACATGGATGAATCAGGTGGTGATATGGAAGCAACAGCTAAAAACTTCTTACAAAATAATAATATGTGGGAGAAGTGGGTTCCAGGAGATGTTAAGAAAAAAGTTAAAGCTTCGCTTTAATTTTTAGTTGATAAATTTATTTACTAAGAGCCCTTTACAGGGCTCTTAGTTTTTTTAGTAGAAAAAATGCAAAAGTATAAAAAATATTTTAAACCCTTTATTTATTTAATTATTTTTATAGGTTTCATTATTATCGGTTATCGTAACGCCAAACCTAGATACAAACCTGAAAATTTTACAGATATATTCAACGATTTTTCCTGGTTAGGAAATTGGCCTAAATGGCTTGATTTTCCTCTAATGCAACCACTCAATGCGGGTTTTGATTGGTTAATTGTGAATTATGGAATGTTTTTCGAAGGAATAAATAATTTTTTGCTTGGCTTATATACTTCAATGAAAGATTTTTTAGTGGGTTTGCCTTGGCCACTAGTTATTGCGATAGTTATTTTTATTACTTATTTCGCAAGCGGAAAAAAAACAACCACTACCGTCATGGTAGCCTTTTGTACTTTTTTTCTTGGATTTCTAAGTCCTAGGTATTGGGACAAATGTATTATGACTACGTGCATCGTACTTATTGGTATGGGACTTTGTATAGTTGTTGGAATCCCACTTGGAATTGCCATGGCAAGGAATAAAAAAGTAAGAAATGCATTATTGCCTGTTCTTGATTTGATGCAAACCATCCCAAGCTTTTGTTATTTAATTCCGGGCATCCTATTGTTTGGATTGGGGGCGGTTCCGGCCATCATTGCAATTTTTGTTTATGCTGTTCCTCCACTTATAAGATTGACAGATCTTGGCATTAGATTGGTTGATAAAGAAGTTATAGAAGCTTCAGAAGCATTTGGGGCTAGCAAAAAACAAACTCTTTGGGGTGTTCAAATTCCTCTAGCTTTACCGAATATTATGCAGGGAATTAACCAGTGTACCATGATGTCTTTAGCGATGGTTGTTATTGCCTCGATGATAGGAACTAGAGGAATAGGCGATGAAGTATTACTTGGATTACAACAGCTTAATGTAGGAATGGCAACAGAAGCAGGAATTGCAATTGTGTTGCTTGCAATTATTTTTGATCGAATTACTCAGTCCTACGGCGAAAGAATTCAAGAGAGAACCCAGAAAAAGAAAAAGATAGATTATGGCAAAAATTGAAGTAAAGAATGTTTATAAGATTTTCGGGGATAGTCCTTCCAAGGTCCTTCCTATGGTGCAAGGTGGTTCCACAAAAGAAGAAATTTTAGAGAAAACTGGTCATACAGTTGGACTCGACAATGTATCTATTAGCGTTAACGAAGGCGAGACTTTTGTGTGTATGGGTTTATCCGGATCAGGAAAATCTACTCTTATTCGTCACATCAATCGATTAATTGATCCTACATCAGGAGAGATTTCTGTGGAAGGAACGAATGTTATGGAACTAGATCAGAAAAACTTAATTGAATTTAGAAGACATAAAATGAGTATGGTTTTTCAGCGTTTTGGATTGTTCCCACATAAGACGGTAATTCAAAATGTTGGCTATGGATTGGAAATTCAAGGAAAAGATCTTAGCGAGAGAAACAAAATTGCTATGGAAAAGATTGATTCAGTAGGTTTGAACGGTTTTGAACATCAATATCCAAATCAGTTATCTGGAGGTATGCAACAACGTGTTGGTCTTGCTCGAGCTCTTGCAACAAATACTGATATTATGCTGATGGATGAAGCTTTTAGTGCACTAGATCCACTTATTCGCAGCGATATGCAAAAGCAACTCATAAACTTGCAGGCAGAACTAAAAAAAACAATCGTATTTATTACTCATGATTTGGATGAATCATTAAGATTAGGTGACCATATAGGAATTTTGAATCATGGCCGTTTGGTGCAAGTTGGAACTCCGATAGATATTATTATGAAGCCTGCGGATGATTATGTAGCTGCATTTGTGAAAGACGTGAATCGCTCAAAAGTAATTAAAGCAAAAATAATTATGCTTGCCCCAGAACAATTTAAAAGCAATGGAACAAAAAATAGAAACATCATAAAAGTTAATGAAGATTCTTTTTTAGATGAATTTTTACCACAAGTTTGTTGCACTGATGCAGATGTGGAAGTTGTTGACAAAAGCGGAAATGTCAAAGGATATATTACTGAAAAAGAATTATCTAAGGCTCTAACAAAGTCCGAAGCTGATGTTTTGACAAAGTCCAAAACTTATTAATGTCGAGCAATAGCTTAGAAAATAAAAAAATTGTAATTTCTGGTGGAGCTTCAGGAATAGGTTGGGCTACCACAAAAATTTGTGTTGCAAAAGGAGCTTCAGTCTATTTGTGTGATATCGATAATTTAGCA
>Ga0208406_1000648_pt1 | contig 13929 bp, 10 predicted proteins | sample ETNtaG_15_FD_185769 | JGI IMG/M metagenome (GOLD analysis project Ga0208406, IMG submission 185769) | Marine microbial and viral communities from oxygen minimum zone, Eastern Pacific Ocean - ETNP201302PF89A (SPAdes) (version 2) | ecosystem: Environmental > Aquatic > Marine > Oceanic ...
AAATAGAGGCGGTAATGGATCCCGTTGATGATGCTAAAAATTTAAGTGATTTAAAAGTTTCAAAAGATGCAATTATAGAAACTGTTGCTGAAAAAATATTAAGTCAGGAAAAATCTGTGGCAGTTATAGATTTTAATAATAAAGTTGTTGGAATTGTTAAACCTTCTAAAATAATTCATACTGTATTTGGCGGACGAAAAGAAAATTCATAATTTATGGAATTTATAAAAAAATATCCAAAGTCATTCCAGTGGTTATTTTTATTAATTGTTTTTTTTGCTTTATGTTTTGCAATAAATGTTCCCGAAGGTTATAAATTTATAAGGTCTGTAGCTGAACATTCAAAAGATCCAAATCTAAGTTCTTATAATCTTTTTGGCATAGAAGTTAGATATTATGCATTTGATATGCTTTGGAGGTTGCCACCATTCCTTGGATGGCTTCCAATTTGGGTAAATGATTCATTGTATTTTTTATTAAACGATTGGATGCCGATCGAGTTTTGGGACTCTGATCTTCAAGAGTATAAAACGCGTCCACTTGTTCTGCAAATTACCAGAATGATTTCAGCTTCTATACTTTTTTTAATTGACTTTATTCGTGAAATTTTAATTGGAGGAGTTAAGACCGTTGTTGCATTTACAAGTTGGGAGTGGATTGATGCAAACCCATGGGCGGAATTTCCTGGAATTCCTTGGACTATAGTTACAGCTGGAGCAATTATATTGGGTTATAAACTTAATGGAAAAGGTCTTGCAATACTTGCAGGTATTACCATGATTTATATTTCTGTATTTGGTCAGTGGAAACCTTCAATGGAGACGCTTTCATTTGTATTGGTTGCTGCACCAGTTTCTTTTATTCTCGGTTTGGTTTTTGGTATTTGGTCATATAGAAGTAAGAGAGTTGAAGCAGCATTAAATCCTATACTTAATGTAATGCAGACCATGCCGCACTATGCTTATCTTGTTCCAATAATGGTACTGTTTGGAATTGGAGATCATGCTGGAGCAATTGCAACAATAATTTTTGCAACACCACCAATGGTGCGTCTGACTTTGTTGGGACTGAGGAAAGTATCCCTAGAAGTTATTGAAGCTGGTAAAATGAGTGGCTGTAACGAATTTCAACTTTTATTTAAAGTATTAATTCCAACCGCGAGACGAGACATTTTAATTGGCGTGAACCAAGTCATCATGCAGTGTTTGGCCATGGCAGTTATTGCATCCTTTATAGGTGCCAAGGGATTAGGTTGGAATCTATTGCTAGCCTTAAATCAACTTAGAATTGGTTTAGCTTTAGAAGCCGGTATTTGTATTAGTCTAATTGCAGTACTTTTAGACAAAATGTCTTTAGCTTGGGCACATAAACAAACAGATTATTTTGCCAACCTTACTTTTTTCCAGCGTCATAAATATGGATTATTTTTTGTTGGGACAGTAATAGTTGGATTAATACTTGCCTCTGCTGGGTCCTTCTTTTTTAAAGAAGGTTTTAACTACTTGTATGAGGTTCCACATAATAAAGGGATATCAGGCGAACCTTTCTGGAATGCAGGGGTTGAGTGGATATGGGATACTTTCTTTTACCAATTAAAAATTTTTAATACCTGGTTGATTGTAGACGTATTACAACCAATGAGAGCTGCTTATTTAAGGATGCCAGTTGTCGCAACGTTTGTTTTGGTTATGGGTACCAGTTATATAATCGGTGGTATCCGATCAGCGCTTGTAGTTGGTGGTTTTACATTATTTATTGCTCTAAGCCCATGGTGGGATAGAGCTTTAGTCACAGCTTACATGGCAACTTTTGGTGTAATTGCATCAGGTATAATCGGAGTAATCACTGGTTCTTTGTGTGCACAAAACACAACTAGTACAAAAATTGCTTTAGGGATTTGTGATACCCTCCAAACATTTCCATCTTTTGTTTATTTAATTCCTGTTATGATGCTTTTTGGTATAACTGACACATCAGTGTTAATAGCTGTGATCATTTACGCAACTATTCCTGCAACCCGTTACACTATTGAGGGACTTCGTAGTGTTCCGCCAGCTTTACACGATGCAGGTTCGATGTCAGGTGTAACGCGCTTACAAAGATTGCTTCAGATTGAATTTCCTTTAGCATTTCCCCACATAATGCTCGGAATTAATCAAACAGTGGTGTTTGCATTATTTATGGTAATTATTGGAGCTTTCATTGGAACAGAAGATTTGGGACAATATATTTTAAAAGCTTTATCAGATTTAAAAGGAGGCGGTAAAGGACTAATCCTTGGTCTCTGCGTTGCATTTATTGGTTTAGCTGTTGATAATTTGATTCGTACTTGGGCAGACAAACGAAAAAAATTATTAGGATTAGAAGAATATTAAATTAGTGAAAAGATTTATTGTTGCAATAGATCAGGGCACAACATCAAGCAAAGCGATATTATTTAACGTATCTGGCAGGCCCGTTTATTCATCTCAAAAAGAATTTAGACAATATTTTCCTAAAGATGGATGGGTTGAACATAATCCCAATGAAATTTGGAATACAACGAAAAAAGTATTGATAGATGTAATTAATAAAAGCAAAAGGTTAAAAGGAAAAATTTTATCTATTGGAATTACCAATCAAAGAGAAACAACCATTCTTTGGAACAAAAAAACAGGAAAACCAGTTTATAATGCAATTGTATGGCAAGATAGAAGAACGGCGGAATTTTGTAAAAAATTTAAAACAAAAAATAGAGAAAAAATAATTAATAGAAAAACGGGTCTTTTAATTGATCCATATTTTTCAGGTACAAAAATTAAGTGGATAATCGATAACACTCCAAAAATAAAAAAATTAATAAAAAATAACAATCTTCTTTTTGGTACTGTGGATACTTTTTTGTTGTGGAAACTAACAAAAGGCAAGGTACATGCTACAGACGCAACTAACGCATGTAGAACAATGTTATTTAATATTTCTACTAATAAATGGGATACTGATATTTTAAAAAGTTTAAAAATTCCAAAAAATATTCTTCCTGAAGTTAAAAATTCTTCAGATAATTTTGGTTTTATTGATAAATCTATAACTGGAAAATCTTATTCAATAAATGGAGTTGTTGGAGATCAGCAGGCAGCAACTATTGGACAAACTTGTTTTACAAAAGGATCTGTGAAAAGTACTTATGGCACAGGAGCATTTGTATTAATGAATACTGGCAATAAAAGAATATATTCAAAAAATAAATTACTAACTACAATCTGTTATCGACTCAATGGAAAAACGACTTATGCACTTGAAGGTTCAATATTTATTGCGGGAGCAGGAATTCAATGGTTAAGAGATAAAATAAAATTTATAAAAAATGCTGCCGAAACGGAAAAAATTGTTAAATCTTTGAAAACTAATAATGGAATTTACTTAGTACCAGCTTTTACAGGATTAGGAGCACCTTATTGGAATCCAAATTCAAGAGGAATAGTCTGTGGTCTAACAAGAGATACCAGCAAAAAAGAAATTGTCAGAGCAACTCTCGAGTCAGTTGCTTATCAATCTTATGATTTGTTTAATGCAATGAAAAATGATGGTCTCAAACCCAATTTAATTAGAGTAGATGGAGGAATGGTAAAAAATAATTGGTTTTCTCAATTTTTATCAAATGTAATTGACACAAAAGTTGTTAGGCCTCAGGTACAAGAAACAACTGCTTTGGGGGCTGCTTTTATGGCAGGATTAAAAGTTGGTGTTTATAAATCTTTGTCAGATATTTCTAAAAATTGGAAAGCAGATCGAAAATTTGTCCCAAAAATGAGCAAATCAAACCGCATTAAGCTGTTGAAAGGTTGGCAGCAAGCAATTAGAAAAACTTTGATACAATGAAAAAAATATTAGTTTTAGGCGCTGGCGCAATGGGTTCGGCATTTACTGTTCCATGTATTGATAATAAAAATAATGTCACCTTGGTTGGAACTCATATTGAAGATGAAATTATTAGTAAAATTACTTCGAAAAATAATTTACATCCAGGTTTGAAATGTCATCTTGATCAAAGTTTAAAAATTGAAAAATTTGAAAATTTATCAAAAATATTTAAACAAAAGCCGGACTTAATTGTTGTAGGAGTAAGTTCAAAAGGTATAGATTGGGCAGGAAACGAAATAGCAAAATATTATATTGAAAGTACTCCAATTTTGTTACTCACAAAGGGCCTTACTTTAATTGATAATCAAATAAAAACCCTATCAGTAAAGTTAAAAAAAATTTTAAGCAAAAAAGGATTAAAAAAAATTAATATATCTGTAGTCAAAGGTCCATGTTTAGCACAAGGTTTAGCCAATAAAATTCGTACAAGTGTAGTTATAGCAAATGAAAATATATCTATTGCAAAGACAATTGGTAAAATCATTTCTACTAATTACTATTCAATAGAATATTCAAAAGATGTTGTGGGAGTTGAAGTGTGCGCTGCAATTAAAAATATTTATTCTATGTTAATAGGTGCTGCCGAGGGTTTAAGCAGTTCGACAGCAAATATAGATGTAAAAAGAAAAAACTATTTAAATACCGCGGCATCCCTATTAAAAAAATCAATTTCAGAGATGGTTTATTTAACTACGTATTTCAAAGGAAAAGAAAAAACTGTCTATGGTCTAGCAGGATTAGGTGATTTATATGTAAGCGCGCTGGGAGGAAGAAATAGCAGAATGGGCAAATATTTGGGTGATGGATTAGCATACAATAAAGCAAAAAAAGATTTTATGTCAAATGATACAATTGAAGCTGGTGAGCTAGTTTTAGAAATTGGTCCAAAAATATTAAAAGAATTTGATAAAAATAAAATTCCTTTAATGACAAATTTAATAGAGTCTATTTGTCACAACAAAAAACTAGATATAAATTGGTAAAGATGGTTTCAAATTGGAATTATCCAACCACAGTGTGGTTTGGAGAACAAAGGATAAAAGATCTTCATTTAGCATGCAAACAGCTTAAAATAAAAAGGCCTTTGTTTGTTACTGATAAAGAGTTAGCACAATCTGAAATGGTAAAAAAAATAGTTGAAGATTTGAAAAACAAATCTTTACAAACAAAAACTTATTCTAACATAAAAGGCAATCCTGTTGGCTCTAATGTTTCAGAAGGTGTCGAAATATTTATAAAAGGAAAACATGATGGTGTAATTGCTTTTGGTGGTGGTAGTGGATTGGATGTTGGAAAAGCGGTTGCATTTATGTCGGGCCAATCGCGACCTATATGGGATTTTGAAGACATAGGAGATTATTGGACGAGAGCTAATTCAGATGAAATTGCTCCAATAATAGCTGTTCCTACTACCGCGGGCACGGGATCAGAAACTGGTAGAGCTTCAGTTATAGTCAACGAGAAAACAGGCGTAAAAAAAATAATTTTTCATCCAAAAATTCTACCATCTATAGTAATTTTAGATCCTGTTTTGACAGTTAATTTACCTCCAAAACTTACAGCAGCAACTGGAATGGACGCTCTTGCACATAATCTTGAGGCATTTTGTGCTCCTGGTTTTCATCCAATGGCTGACGGAATAGCTCTTGAAGGAATGTATTTAATTAAAAAATGGTTAATCGTAGCATTTAATGATGGAAAAAATTTAGAAGCCAGATCCAATATGTTGGTCGCAGCTAGCATGGGTTCTACAGCTTTTCAAAAGGGTTTAGGGGCCATTCACTCTTTAAGTCATCCAGTAAATTCTGTCTACAATGTTCATCATGGATTATCTAATGCAATTTTTATGCCCTATGTATTAACTTTTAATAAAAAAGAAATTGAAAAGAAAATAATCAAAATTTCTAGATATCTTGATTTCAAGGAAAAAACTTTCGGTTCTTTTTTAAACTGGATAATTAGCCTAAGGAAAGAACTAAATATTCCCCATAAATTATCTGATGTGGTGAAGGTCAAAAAAGAAGACTTGAACAAATTATCATCAATGGCCCTTAAGGATCCGTCGACTTCTGGAAATCCGAAAAAATTAGAATTAAATGATTTGAAAACAATGTACCAACATTGTATTGAGGGAAAATTATTTAATTAATTTATCGTCATGGACAATTTAAAATTATTGATAGTTGAAGGCAACACAAAAGAAGAAAATTCTAATTTTAGTAAAGCTGGCTGTGTATCTCAATCGGAAAATTTTAGTGTACATATTAAAATGTACGAACCAAATTGTGAAACAGATGTTGTGGAACCTCATAATGATAGCTCTATTTCAAAAATTGTTTCATCGTTAAAAAAGTATGATGGAATTATTTTAACAGGAAGTACACTGCGTATATACGATAATAGCAATGAAGTTAAGAAGCACCTGGAATTTGCAAGAACATGTTTTGATCATGGAAAAAAGTTTTTTGCTGCTTGCTGGGGACTGCAGATTGCTGTAACTGCAATAGGCGGGAAATGTAGAATAGCACCAAACGGAGCTCATGTTGGCATAGCTCAAAACATTGAATTAACCGATGAAGGAAAAAAACATATGCTTTACGTTTCAAAATCACATAAATTTACCGCCCCTGCTTTTAATTTTGATGAAGTGGAGATTCCACCAAAAAATTCTCTTCTGTTAGCCAGTGATAAAATTAATAAATTTGCAGCTATGCATATTACTGCTGGAAAATCAGAAATATGGGGGTTGCAATATCATCCTGAAATTCCTTACTCTTACATGGTCAAGTTAATTAAACATCGAAAAAAAAGATTATTAGATGCAAAAAGTTTTAATAACGAAGCTGAAATAGATCAGCATATTAATTTAATTACAGAAGAAGATATAAAAATAAATGATAATACTCGGACGTTAGAATTAAAAAACTGGTTAAATTATTTAAGAAAAGATAATTAGAATAAACCTTCTATTTCACCTTCATTATTCAGCTTAATGGATTGAGCCGCAGGTACCCTTGGAAGACCAGGCATGGTCATAATAGATCCACAAATTACTACTATAAATTCTGCGCCGCTGGAAAGTTTGATCTCTCTAATAGGCAAGACATGACCGGTTGGTGCTCCTTTTAGATCAGGATCGGTTGAAAAACTATACTGTGTTTTTGCAACACAAATGGGCAATTTATCAAAGCCATCCTCTTGAATTTTTTTTAATTTGTCTCTAATTCTTGTATCAGCAACAACCTCACTTGCACCATATATTTCCTTTGCAATGGTTTCTATTTTCTGCCAAAGGCCGACATCATTGGAATATAATAGTTTGAAATTCTCTTTTTTTGCTTTTTGACAAAGCTCTACAACATGGTTTGCAAGTTCTTTGGTACCTTCACCACCTTTCGCCCAGTGCATACAAACAATTGCTTTCACGCCGAGTTTAGAACAATGTTCTTCTATGATTTTAACTTCCTTGTCAGTATCAGTAATAAAATGATTAATAGCTACAGTAATTTCTAAACCAAATTTCTTAATATTATTAATATGGCGTTCAAGATTAGGCAGGCCATTTTTAAGGGCTTCAATATTTTCTTTTTTTAAATCATCTTTTTTTACGCCACCATGCATTTTTAATGCTCTAACCGTAGCAACAATAACAGCACAATTTGGCTGAATACCTGCTTTACGACATTTAATATTTAAAAACTTTTCAGCACCAAGATCAGCTCCAAAGCCTGCTTCTGTAACAACATATTCTGATAATTTTAGGCCTGCTTTTGTTGCAATGATTGAATTGCATCCGTGAGCGATATTTGCAAATGGGCCACCATGAATAATAGCAGGATTATTTTCAAGGGTTTGAGTAACATTGGGCCTGATAGCTTCTTTTAACAATACTGTCATTGGACCTTGAGCATTCAAATCTTTTGCATAAATTGGTTTTTTATCCCTGGTATAAGCAATAGTGATGTTTCCAATTTTTTTTTCTAGATCTTTTAAATTATTAGATAAGCAGAAAATTGCCATTATTTCAGATGTGACGGTAATATCAAATCCATCTTCTCTAGGGAAACCATTGGCTATACCACCAAGGTTAATATTTATAGATCTAAGTGCACGATCATTTAGGTCAACCACACGTCTCCACTCAATTCTTCTAATATCAATATCTAATTTGTTTCCCCAATAAATATGATTGTCAATTAAAGCAGCTAAAAGGTTATGAGCAGTAGTTATTGCATGAAAGTCACCTGTGAAATGTAAATTTATTTGTTCCATGGGAACAACTTGTGCGTAACCTCCACCAGCAGCACCACCTTTCATTCCAAAAGAAGGGCCAAGGCTTGGCTCTCTTATGCAAACAATTGATTTTTTTCCAATTTTATTTAATCCATCACATAAGCCGACGGACGTTGTGGTTTTTCCCTCACCTGCAGGAGTGGGGGTAATAGCCGTAACTAAAATTAAATTACTTTTTTTTTCTTTTAAACTGTCGATATACTCTAAATTTAATTTAGCAATATGCCGACCCATGGGACTAAAAGCGTGATGTTCATCAGGCACGTTAAGTTTCGCAAGAACCTCTCTAATAGGTTTCATTTTCGCTTCCCTTGCGATTTCAATATCCGATTTTATGCTTCCCATCGGCCTCCTATATATAAAAAAGTGCATTATGTATACAGTATTTGCAGGTTCTTTTACAATTAGAAAAATATAAAACGCTAATATAATCTATTTACCATGCAAAAATATTCCATATTCAGTTTAATAAAAAATGCTTTCAGCAATCACAAAAACTGGGAAGTTACTTGGAAAGATCCTGTACCAAAAAAAGAATATGATGTTGTAATAATTGGTGGGGGAGGACATGGACTTGCTACCGCATACTATCTTGCAAAAGAACATAAAATTACCAATGTGGCTATATTAGAAAAGAATTGGATAGGAGGAGGAAATGTTGGACGGAATACAACAATTCTTAGATCTAATTATATGTGGGATGCTAATGGTCTTTTTTATGAACACAGCATGAAGCTTTGGGAAAATTTATCTCAAGAATTAAACTATAACATTATGTATTCACCTAGAGGAATTATTAATCTTGCGCATTCAGATGCTCAGTTAAATGTATATGCGCGTAGAGGTAACTCCATGAGGCTAAATGGAATTGATGCAATAATGTTGAGTAGAGAAGATTTAAAAACAAAAATTCCTTTCGCTGATTTTTCTTCTTCAGCTAGGTTTCCAATCTTTGGTGCCTTAATGCAACCAAGGGGAGGAACCGCTAGACATGATGCGGTTGCATGGGGTTATGCGAGAGGTGCTGACGCATTAGGTGTGGATATAATTCAACACTGTGAAGTTACAGGATTTGATGTTCAGAATGGAAAAATTATAGGAGTACAAACTTCACGAGGTGATATTAAAACAAAAAAAATTGGTTTATGTGTAGCTGGAAGCACATCACTACTGGCAACAAAACTAAATATGAAATTACCTATTGAAACACATGTTCTTCAAGCCTGCGTTTCAGAACCGGTAAAACCTTTTCTTAATCATGTAGTAACATTTGGAGCGGGTCATTTTTACTGTAGTCAATCAGACAAAGGAGAAATGGTCATGGGTGGAGATTTAGATGGATATAATAGTTACGCACAAAGAGGAAATCTTCCAACTCTGCAGCATGTATTATCAGAGGGTGTTGCGATGTTTCCAAATTTGAGTCGATTAAAAATGTTAAGAACATGGGGCGGAATTGTAGATATGTCAATGGATGGATCCCCAATCATTGATAAAACTCATATTGAAGGAGTCTATTTAAACTGTGGTTGGTGTTATGGAGGATTTAAAGCAACCCCTGCATCGGGATGGACTTTTGCTCATACGATTGCTCAAGACCAACTTCATGAATTAAATTCGAAATTTCGTCTAGACAGATTTCATACCGGTCATCTTATTGATGAAAAAGGAACAGCTACAAAAACGTGGATAGGATAACAGATGCTAGAAATTAAATGTCCGTATTGTGGAAAAAGATCTCAAAACGAATTCTCTTACGGTGGCGATGCAAATCTTCAAAGACCCGAATTGAAAAAAGAAGTATCAGATAAAGAATGGGATAATTTTGTTTATTACAGAGATAATCCAAGAGGAAAACATTCAGAATTATGGCAGCATATTTCAGGATGTAGGCAGTGGTTTCGTGTTTCAAGAGATACTGCCACACACGAAATTTTCAAAACAGCAAAATTAAATGAGGAACTATAGTTGTTATGACGCAAACTTATCGATTAGATAATATTGGTTATATTAATAGGGATAAAAAAATTTCATTTAAATTTAATGGAAAAAAATATTTCGGTTACAAGGGCGATACACTAGCATCGGCGTTGCTTGCTAATGGAATTCATCTTATAGGAAGAAGTTTTAAATATCATAGGCCTAGAGGTTTTTTTGGCGCCGGGGTAGATGATCCATATGCAAAAGTTCAGCTATATAATGGAGCTAAAACAGAACCTAACGCAAATGCAACTGAAATCGAACTGGTAGAAGGATTAGTTGCAAAAAGTGTGAATTGCTGGCCATCAGTTTTCTTTGATTTTGGGGCAATTAATAATTTGCTAAATAAATTTTTACCAGCTGGTTTTTATTACAAAACATTCATGTGGCCTAAAAGCTTTTGGTATAAAGTTTATGAGCCCATTATAAGAAAAACTGCTGGCTTTGGTGCGGTCTCTCTTCGGCCTGATCCAGATAGATATGAACATAAGTATGAATATTGCGATGTTTTAGTTGCAGGTTCAGGACCTTCTGGTTTATCTAGCGCTTTGTCAGCGGCTAAAAATGGAGCTCGCGTTATTTTAGCTGAAGACAAACCTAGATTTGGAGGAAGTTTATTAACCGATGAAGTCACAATTGGTAATAAAAAGGGAAAAGAGTGGGCCGATGAAGTAATTTCTCAGCTTAGGTCAATGCCAAACGTTATTGTAAAAAAAAGATCACAAGTTTTTGGTTATTACGATCACAATATGATGGTGATGTGTGAGAAAATAAAAGATCACATAGAAAATCCAAACGAATTTACCCCAAGACAAAAACTTTGGTACATACGAGCAAAAGAAGTAATTATTTCAACCGGATCTATAGAACGTCCTTTAACTTTTGGTAATAATGATAGACCGGGAATACTTTTGGCTTCAGCAGCAAAAGAATATATGAAAGTTCATGGTGTGCTTGTTGGAAAAAAACCAATCATCTTTACCAATAATGATAGTGCTTACGATACAGCAATTGAATTTAAAAAAAATGGAATCAATCCACTTGTTGTTGATACAAGATCAAAATCTGAAAGCTCTGTTGTTAATGAAGCAAAAAGCCTAAATATTGATATTAAATTTTCTCACGGAGTTGCTAATACAAAAGGTCATTTAAGAGTGAATTCTGCAACTATAGGTAAATTAAACAGTGACAGATCAGGTTACGACAATTTAGAAAATGTTTCTTGTGATTGTATATGTGTATCAGGCAATTGGACACCAACGGTTCATTTAGCATCACAATCAGGAAATAAATTGAAATTTAACGAAACGATCGATGCATTTATTCCAAATCAATCACGACAAAACGAAAGCACGGTTGGATCTGCAAATGGATTATTTACTTTAAAACAATCCTTAGAGGATGGATTTAAGAAAGGTTTTGAACTATCAAACAAAATAACCAACAAAAACGAAAAAAGTGTAACACTCACTTGTAATGAAAGAAGTTATGCTCAACATGACAAGTTTTGGTGTATGCCACTTCCCCAAAACAAACATTGTAAAAGATTTGTAGATTTCCAAAATGATGTTGCTGTTTCTGATATAGAATTAGCCATTAGAGAAGGATTTAGATCTATCGAACATGTTAAAAGATACACAACGATGGGTATGGCAACCGATCAAGGTAAAACAAGCAATTTAAATGGAATGCAATTGGTATCTAATATTGAAAATAAAATAATACCCGATATTGGCCACACAACTTTTAGACCGCCTTATACTCCCATAACTATTGGAACTATTGTTGGAAGAGAAATAGGAAAACACTATCGTCCGACAAGAAAATCCCCAATGCATGAATGGCACGAAAAAAATAATGCTGTATTTGTAGATGCAGGATTATGGTTAAGACCTCGCTATTATAAAAAAGGTGAGGAAACATTGTTCGAGGCATCAAAACGTGAAGCTAGCAATGTAAGAAAAAATGTTGGAGTGTGTGATGTCACATCTCTTGGAAAAATAGATATCAAAGGGACAGATTCTGCTGAATTTTTGAATAGAGTTTACACAAACGCCTGGATGAAATTGCCAATAGGCAAAGCAAGATACGGAGTGATGTTACGTGAAGATGGAATAGTTTTTGACGATGGAACAACTACTAGGATTTCAGAAAATCATTTTCACATGACAACAACAACCGCACAAGCCGCAAATGTTTTATCACATTTAGAATATTATCTACAAGTTGTTTGGCCAGAGTTGGATGTAAATGTCGTTTCCACAACAGAACAATGGGCTGGTGCAGCATTAGCGGGACCCAACTCAAGAAAATTATTAAGCAAACTTTTTCCAAAAATTGATACCTCAAACGAAGCTCTTCCTTTTATGGGCTATAAAGAATCCGATTTTTTCAGTGTTCCTGCCAGAATTTTCCGAATTTCATTCTCAGGAGAACTTGCTTACGAAATTAACGTTGAGTCTGATTATGGAAAATTTATGTGGGAAAAGATAATTGAATTAGGAAACGAAATAAATATAGAGCCATATGGAACGGAGGCACTTTCTACTTTAAGAATAGAAATGGGCCATGTTGCAGGATCAGAAATTGATAGCAGAACTATTCCATATGATCTTTCACTAGAAGGAATGTTAAGTAAAAAGAAAGATTTTATCGGAAAAAGATCATTATCAAGAGAGGCGTTTACAAATCCAAAAAGAGAAAAAATTGTTGGTGTGATTCCAGTTGATAAAAAAACAATGATACCAGAGGGATCACATTTAGTTAAAGATAGTAGCGCAAGTCTTCCAAATCCAAAACTTGGACATATTTCAGCTTCTTGTTGGAGTGTTGAATATAACAATCCTTTTTCGCTAGCCATACTTCAAGACGGGAAAAACAAGGTTGGAGAGAAACTTTTTGCAGTTTCTCCATTAAAAAACAAAAATATTCCAGTGGAAATAGTGTCGTCTCATTATGTAGATCCAAAAGGAGAAAGAGCAAGATCATGATAGCTTTATCAGCATTAAACAAGGTGCATAAGACTGGATTGTTTGGAAATTGCCAAGATAAGAATAAAGATGAATTGACAACCGTATCAGAAGTAAAAAACTTAAAAATTATACAAGTAGCTCATTACAACAAATCAACTATGAAGATTTCTTCAATAAATTTGGATAATTTAAAATTTCCAGAAAATTCAATGCAATCAAGTTCAAATGATAAAACAAGAATTCTTTGGAATGGTCCTAGTAATTGGCTAGTAGTTTCAAGAAATAAAGATATTCCAGGTATAATTAAAAAGAAATGTGATGTTAAAAATTTTGCTGTAACTGATCTTTCACATTCAAGGACAATTATTGAATTGAAAGGAAATAATTCAAAAGAGGTTTTAAAGAAGGGCTGCCCAATAAACTTAAATGAATTTAAAGTTAATAATTGTGCCAATTCTGTTTTTCACGGCATTACTATAACTATCGATATGATCAGTGAAGACCCTGAAACATTTAGAATTTTTGCACTTAGAAGCTTTGGACAATCTTTATACCACGGCATTACAGATGCCTGCCTGGAGGAAGGATATAAAGGAGTTTAAATATTTTTTTATTTCTTAAAGAATAATTAAAGAGAAATTAAAACTGCTCAGTTTCAGTAGAACCTTCCATGGCAGTAGTGGAACTTTCTCCAGAAGAAATGGCATTTGATATAGCATCGAAGTATGTAGTTCCAACTTCCCTTTGATGCTTGCTGGCAGTATAACCTTCTTTTTCACTA
>Ga0208406_1000650_pt1 | contig 13900 bp, 10 predicted proteins | sample ETNtaG_15_FD_185769 | JGI IMG/M metagenome (GOLD analysis project Ga0208406, IMG submission 185769) | Marine microbial and viral communities from oxygen minimum zone, Eastern Pacific Ocean - ETNP201302PF89A (SPAdes) (version 2) | ecosystem: Environmental > Aquatic > Marine > Oceanic ...
GTATCGATCGCACCCCAGAAACTCAGCTTCTTTCCGTATCGTTTCTTTAAATCTTGCGTGTCCATATTGGCAGCCGAAACTTGCACTGGGTTCAATATATCCACCCCGATCTCAATCAATTCATCAAGTAACGGTGAAATCGACCCACAACTGTGAAAATAAATTTTTGCGTTAGTTAGGCTTTTAACGTGTTGGCAAAGCTCCAACTGATATGGCTTTACGATTTCTCGATAGTGTTTTGGCGAAATCAGCAAATTATCTTGGCTCGCCATATCGTCAGCCAGTTGCACAACGTCGATGAACTCACCTACTTCATTTAAATACAATTCAACATTGCGTTTACGTATATCGAGGATTCGCCTCATCACCGCATGTGCAAAATCCTTATTCTTTATGAGGTCCTTCATGAACTCTGAAAGGCCACGAAGATACCAAGCCTGTTCAAAAATATTTCCAGGCGAACCCAGGCTGCCGACCAGCGCATATTCACCTTGTTCGTATAATTTTCGCGTTGACTCCCGAAGACCTTGGAAATCATAATTGTCCGCAGAGTCAGGCCAGGGGAAGTCTTCAAGGTCATCAAGGTTTGCAGTGCGGAGCGGATGATCGATTAAATTAGCATAATCTCCCGCGATCTTTCTTTTGACGCCCCATTCGTCTACGAAAATGTTATCTGACTCCCCGGTTGCCAGCGTTTCTCCTATCACATCATTAACTTTACTGGCCGGACGAACATGTCGGGTGTCTATATCAAACATCTCAAGCACCGCCTCATCAATAAAACATGTCTGCCATGAGTGCGCCATGACTTTTGTTGGCAAATGAGAAAGGCTTAAATAGTTTTTCAAATTTTCGTAAGCCAGAATCGACAGCGTGGTCTGCCTGCCGCCCAAATCCATGGGGTTTCTGTCTGGCTGTTCGTGATTAAGGGCCATTAACAGGCGTTCTTTGTGGGTTGTCATTACACGATTTCCCTCTGCTTCACCAACTTCACGGTAACGTTGCGACTACTCTAATAACCTGAGTCACCTGGTCTTCCGCGCCGAACCCCCTCGGCCAAACGTCAGAGCCTCCTGGCCATGATATCCCAGAGCACTCTTGACTGCCGCGGTGAGGCAGCAGGTTCGGCAAATTATATACAGCGGCTCCCGCAGCGCATCTTGAGTCATAGAATTTATGAATTCAGAAGCGCCGTTGGCAACTCTCTGGCGATAATCATTCAAAGTGGTAAGGATCGGCCCGATGTCGGGACGGGGCCGCCAAGCGCTCAAATGGCATCGCAGATGCATAATCGTATAACTGTGCAGCAGTAACAGCAATTGATTGAATGGTAGATTCGGACATTGTGCTGCTAAATGCTGAGTATCTCCGCCGCTTGTACTGCTGGCCTGCTCTGAACGAAGACTTACGGGATAATCTTCACCTTTAACTGATCCCATCCACTACCACCGCTATTGGAGACCGAGCGATGCAAACCCGTATTACCGAATTATTTAATATTGAGCACCCTATTATCCAGGGCGGTATGCACTGCGTCGGTTTTGCCGAACTCACCGCTGCCGTCTCCAACGCGGGCGGCCTGGGGATTATTACCGGGCTGACCCAAGGCTCGCCCGACAAGCTGGCACAAGAAATCGCGCGCTGTCGCGACATGACCGATAAGCCCTTTGGCGTCAACCTGACCTTTCTGCCTACCATCGCCTCGCCAGATTATCCGGGCTATATACAAGCGATCATTGAGGGTGGTGTCAAAATAGTCGAAACTGCCGGGAGAAACCCGCAGCAGCATCTGCCATTCTTGCAAGCCGCTGGGATCAAGGTCATTCACAAATGCACCTCGGTGCGCCACGCGTTGAAGGCCGAAACCATAGGCTGTGACGCCGTCTCGGTGGATGGATTTGAATGCGCCGGACACCCTGGCGAAGACGATATTCCCAACTTTATTCTGCTGCCGCGCGCGGGGGAGGAACTGCAAATACCCTTTATTGCCTCCGGTGGCATGGCCGATGGCCGAAGCCTGGTCGCTGCACTGGCCCTCGGGGCTGACGGAATCAATATGGGTACGCGCTTTATGGCGACTACAGACGCGCCCATCCACGACAGCGTCAAGCAAGCGATTGTCAGCGCCAGCGAACTCGATACGCGACTTGTTATGCGCCCGCTACGCAATACCGAGCGCGTACTCAACAACAGCGCCGTAGAGCGAGTTATCGAGACAGAAAAACGCCTGGGCGACAACCTTAGCTTTGACGATATTGCCGACGATGTGGTCGGCGTCTACCCGAAAGTCATGCAGGACGGCGATTTAGAGGCGGGCGCATGGTCCTGTGGCTTGGTCGCGGGTTTGATCCACGATATCCCAAGCTGCCAGGCGCTGATATCGAGCATCATGGCGGAGGCCGATGAACTGATCAAAAAGCGACTGCCCGGACTCAACAATAGCTAATGTCAGAACCCAGGCACGATTTAATCTAGGTTTTATGGGTAGTGGAAAACCCGCGTGTGGGCGGTGCTCAACCGGGAGATTATCGGGCGAGCATGGAATAATACAGTCACCATGAGCAACGATAACGACCTCGACCGAGTCGTAGCAGAAGCGGTGCAGATGCGCGAGGCACGGGAGCGTGACTACCGGGCCCAGTCACTCAGGATTCATCCCTGGGTCTGTGGCCGCTGCGGTCGTGAATTCACCAGGGCGAACCTCCACGAACTGACGGTGCACCACAGGGATCATAATCACGACAACAATCCGCCCGATGGCGGCAACTGGGAGAATCTTTGTATTTACTGCCATGACAACGAGCATGCCCGCTACGTCGACGCGACCCCTGGCAGTGAAACAGCACAGACGACCCGGCAACCCGTCATGCACAAATCTCTCGCCGGCCTCGCGGACTTGTTGAAAGAAAAAGAAAAGAAAGACGAATAGGCAAACTTGCCGGCTGTGTTTTCTGCCGTCACGCTGCCGGGCAAGATCGAGCCATATTCTCGGTGCTGGCCGAATTACCGCAAACTAGGAAAATAACTGCCTCAGTCGCGAAAGTTCACATATTGCAAAGGCAGGTCGGCATCTTCCTCCTTAAGCAGCGCGATAACGGCTTGCAAATCATCGCGCTTTTTGCCCGACACCCGCAGTTGCTCACCCTGAATAGCGGCCTGTACCTTCAACTTGGAAGTCTTGATCTTTTTTACCAGGCTCTTGGCCATAACCGGCTTAATACCATGGCGGATGGTCACTTGCTGCTGGGCTTTACCAGCTCCACGTTCCTGCACCTCACCTGCCTCGAGGCAGGCGATATCGATACCCCGTTTGACCAACTTAGTATCCAGAATATCCCGCACCTGGCTGATCTTGAAGTCATCGTCGGCATAGATAGTCAGCAACGACTCTGATTGCTCGACCCGTGCGTCGCTGCCCTTGAAGTCAAACCTATTGCTGACCTCCCGGTTGGCCTGATTAACTGCGTTGCTGACCTCGTGCCAATCGACTTCGCTTACCACATCAAATGACGGCATTCTTTTACGCTCCTTGTATCAGTTTGTGGTGACCGCTTTCCCATGCGTACAGATAATAACGCGCGCTCTACAGCAGTGTTTAAACCCCCTTTGCCCGCTGTACTGCCGGTCCCAGGTGTTCGCTGCAGTGGTTATTCTGCGCTCGGCTGCCGGATCAATACCACTCATCTGGCATTTCCCGTTTTCTCCTTGCGACAAACTCCTGCAGTGCCTCGTCCACCCCGGCGTCTATAGCGGGTGCCTGGAACTGCGCCAGCATCTCTTTCCAGCGCCGGTTCGCCCGTTGCTGAATATCCTGGCTACCATTATCCAGCCAGTGTTCGTAAGGATCGGTGTCGGCAAGGTCGGGCGTGTAATTGGCCGACTCAAAATTTCGCTGCGTGTGATTGGTGCCGAGGTAGGTCTGGCCAGGCCCGGCTTCACGATAGGCGTCTTTTGCCAGTTCGTTTTCGTTCAGGATAAGACCGGCCAACATACGCTGCATCATGCCGCAACGGTCAATATCCATCACGAATTTCTCATAGCCGATGGTCATGCCACTTTCCAGCCAACCCGCAGCCTGCAGTACGAAATTCGCACCGGCCAGCAGACCAGCAGTCATGCTGTCGGCAGATTCCTGCATAGCCTGCCCATCGGCGATCTTGGATGCGGTCAAGTGCCCGCCGCAGCGCAAGGGCACACCCAATCTTCGACTCAACTGACCCACCGCCAGCGCCGAGAGATTCGCCTCCGCTGTACCAAAGGTCGGTGCTCCGGTCTTAAGGTCCAGGGTCGTCAGAAAATTCCCATAGATAATGGGTGCGCCTTTCTGAAAAAGCTGGTACAGCGCAATGCCGGCCATACACTCTGCGTGCAGCTGTGCAATCGAGGCTGGCTGGGTGACTGGTGACATCGCACCGCTCATCATGAACGGTGACAACAACACGCCTTGGTTTGCCCGCGCATAGATTTTCATCACCCCGGTGGTAATGTGGTCCAGGGTCAGGGGTGAATTTATGTTCAATGATGTAGTTATCACGCAGTGGCTCTTGACAAAAGCCTCACCAAAGACCAGCTCTGCCATGCGGATGGAGTCCACTGCTCTTTCAGGCGCGGCACTAGAGCCCATGAACGGCTTGCTCGAATATCGAATCAGGTTGTAGACCATGTCCAGGTGACGCTTGTTGAGCGCTATGTCTTCTGGTTCGCAGAGCGTCGCGCCGGCATGATGAAGGTACGAAGTGGACTCGGCGAGCTTTACGAAATCACGAAATGCGTCTATCGAACCCTTGCGTCGACCACGATCCATATCAGTGACCATGGGTGGGCCGGAGGCGGGTGACATCACCACATGGTTACCACCGATGGTGACGGTGCGGGCCGGGTCGCGGGCATGCAGCTGGAACTGGCAAGGTGCGCTCGCACACAGCGACCGTGCAAGGCCCGGCTCAAAACGCACGCGGTTGCCTTTAACCGAGGCACCGGCTTCGCGCAGCAGCGACAGGGCCTCTTGGTCATCTGAGACCTCGATGCCCACTTCCTTCAGAATCCAGTCCGCTTGTGCTTCGAGTTGCTGCAAGGCTTCTTCTTCCAATAACTCGTAGACGGGGATCTTGCGGGAAATGCAGGCGGGAAAATTCTGCGTCGCCTCCTCGGACCTGCGCCGCACCCGGGCGGCGCGGCCGCCACTTCGCTGCCCCCGCTCAGTAGTGTTGTTATCAATTTGCATATCCAATTGCCCAAAATGCCCGCGCCACCCGGAACCCCACTGCCGAAATACCCCGCCAAGCAGATCAAAGTTACCAGGTGAGTGGTATTAAATACCTTTTTGGCCCTCGCATAGTATGGCGGAATATCGGGTTTAACTGGGCCCTTCATTACTAGAGAAACTGCTATGCCCGACTCTCCTATCCTCTGCCAGCGTGACGGGCCTTTACCTGCAATTAGGTTATTTCGGGTCATAAAAAAGAGGGGGCAGAGCCCCCTCTTTAAGAAAACCACTAATAAGGTTACTAATAGAGTTACGCAGCTTTTTTGTTGTACGCCCACCAGAGAATTCCAAGCGCTACCAAACCGACCAGCCCTTGGCTTCCCAGTGCGTTTACAAAGCCAATCACACTTCCGAGAACGTCTATCGGAAGGAATGGGACAGCTCCTCCGTCGCCCCCAAACAGGACTTGGAGAACTACTCCTAGTGCGATGATCGCGATACCTAGCTCGGCCAACGCTCCTACCCAACGACGTATGCTATCTAAAAAGTGCATTAAGGCTAACCCCCATATGCGGTTAAGGGACCGCTATTATATCAATTAGCCGCAAACCACTAGCTTATTTTCACTGAAATAGTGCACTCAAATTCACCTATTTTTCTTCTTGGAACTGAGTTTCCCATTAAAAACCAAGACCTTAACGGCTGTTGTTTTACAACGACTCAAACGAGGGTAGATGGGCTAGGAAACAGGGCAGTGACGATTTTCTCGTTCGTCGGCCAACGTCATCCCGAGGCCTGCCGACAGTGGTATGTTAGTGTGATGTGTACCGGCAAAACCGGACTCGCGCATTCGACCTTAAGGAGTGTCCATGAAAATTCTGTTTATCTTGAACGACCCGCCCTACGGCACCGAGCGCTGCTACAACGGTCTGCGACTGGCTAACGCTCTGTTGCAGCAGGAGTCGGCGCCTGAGGTCACGATCTTTCTGATGGCCGATTCGGTCATTTGCGCCAAAGCCGGGCAGCAGACCCCTGACGGATACTACAACCTCGAGCGCATGCTCAAACAAACTGTGCGCAAAGGGACCCTGCTCTTGTGCGGCACCTGCATGGATGCACGTGGCATGGCTGAGAATGAACTGGTGGCGGGCGCCCGGCGGAGCACCATGCCCGAGCTCACCGAATTGACCCTGGCAGCCGATAAGGTGCTGGTCTTCTGATTCGCGCCTGCCCGTGGCCACCCAGGAGAATGCGTAGGTGCATATCGTCATAGTCGGTGGTTCCTTCGGCGGGCTGACCGCAGCTTACGACCTGCGGCGCCTGCTGTCCCGCCACGAGCACCAGATCACGGTAATCTCCAGAGAGCGCCGTTTCATCTTCATCCCCTCGCTGCCGTGGGTGGCCATGGGCTCCAAGACCATCGGCGACATCTCTTTCGACCTGGCAGCGCCGCTCGCCGCCAAGGGCATCGACTTCGCCGAGGCGACGGTCAGCGGGATCGACCCCGCAGCCCGCACAGTCCAGACCGACGGAGCCAGGTACGACTACGATATCCTGCTGCTTGCCACCGGCCACCGCAGCGCCAATGAGGCAGTGCCGGGGCTCGGCCCCTTTGACGGGCCGGGCCATTCGCTGATGTCGCCGGCCGAGGCTGAGGAGGCACGGGATACCTGGGCAGCGTTTCTCCGCGACCCCGGGCCAATGGTCATCGGCTGCGCCCCGGGTGCGAGTTGCCTGGGCCCGGCCTATGAGTTCTTGTTCGAAGCGCATCACGCGCTGAAACGGCGCCGCCTGCGCCACAAGGTACCCATCACTTTCGTTACCCCGGAGCCGTTCCTGGGCCATTTTGGTGTCGGCGGTTTCGGCAAGGCGCGCCAGTTTTTTGAAGGTGAACTCGAACAACGCGACATCCGCTATCTGAACTCTGCGGCGATCTCCAATATCACGGGAGAATCGGTCGAACTGGCTGACGGCAAGGTATTCGAATCGCGCTACTCGCTGGTCATCCCGCCGCTCGCCGGGGTCCACGCCGTGGCCGATACCGCTGGCCTCGCCAACCCCAAGGGCTTCATCCCGGTGGACGCCCACTATCGACACCCGGATTTTCCCGACATCTATGCGGCCGGTGTCGCCGTTGCCCTGCCGCCGGTAGAGGAGACGCCAGTGCCGGTGAACTTTCCCAAGACCGGCCACATGACCGAACAGATGGCCAAAATTGCTGCCCGCAACATCGCCGCCCGGGTTAACGGCGGCGAGCAGACAACCCATGATCTGATGGTAGAGTGCATCATGGACATGGGTGACAAGGCCGCCCACGTGCGCGCCGATCCGGTCCGGCCACCCCGCAACATTTCCGAGATGAGCGCCGGCAGACACTGGCTGTGGGCCAAACGTTTTTTTGCCAACTACTACCTGTGGAAAATCAAACGCGGTGTGACCCGCAGTCCAACATGGGTCTGGTAGCGACGCCTGTCAAGGGTGGCGCGTAGTCCGCTCACTGGGACTACCTGGCGCGGGCTAATCTAATCGAGCCTCCAGTTAATCCGCAACATCAGCGAACGTATTAACTACCCCCCGGGGGGCATGGCGGATCGTCGGTGTTGCGCCCAAACAGTACAAAAAGAAAAACCCCGGACCAGGCTGGGCCTGCCCCGGGGCTAGATCTATAGAAACTGCTGTGCCTTATTTCGATTTCGTAAACGTCAGTTGCTTGAGGCTGTCGCCAAAGCCTGGGACCTGTAAAGGCTCATAGCATAGACCACATAGGCGATACCCAGGATCAGGCCAAAGATCAAGATGAGAGTGCCATAACCCATCCAGCCACCCTGACCCCAGTCGGCGAACCGTCGGGGCATGCCCGCAGCCCCGCCGGCCAACATGACAACTGCCGCGCCGACACAGCCCACGGCGCAAAGTTTGACGAACAGATTACCAAGTTGCTCGTCGATCTGACGGCCCGTGATCACCGGGTAATGGTGGTACAGCACGCCCATCCACATCAGCGCCATCGACACCAGCACAGTCATGGTATGCCCGCTCTGCCACATGGTGCCGTGCAGCTGGAACGACCAGGCAACGTTGGAGGTAACGATAGCGCTCGCGCCATCAAGAATGTACAGCACGAAACCCAGCAGTATCGCCATCAGGCCCGGCGCCGGCCGCAACCCGTGCTTCCAGATGGTGGCGAGAATAGTGAAGATTGACAATGCCGAACCGACACCGGTCCCAAAACTCATGATATTGCCGTGGTAGGCAAGCGCCGCTGGCAGATTCGGAAACAGAGTAATGAAGTGGTGGAAGAACGAGGTGAGCGAAGTTAGCAGCAGAATCCACAGTGCGATCCTTGCCAGTCGTTCGCTGTAAAGCTTGCTGGTCCCATCAGCCAAGTAAAGCGGCAGAGTCGCATATACCGCGCTGATGACCATCAGTGCCATTGCCTCCATCAGGTTGTGGGCAAATATGAAAAAGACAAACTGAAAAACCACCGGCTCGGCGGCCCAACCGACAAGAGACGGGGGAACAATCCCGTACAAGTAACCGAGAACAGTACTGGCCACGATCAAAAGGGGTATGCCCGCGATCAACAGCACGAAGGCGGCCATCAGCATGCCCAGCATGCCGGGATCCTGGAGCGAGCGCGGGGACAGCAGCAACTCCTGGCGTGCCTTGCCGAAAAATGCCATCTTAATCACCTGAATCGGATACAGAATGATCATGGTAATCAGCACAAGCGCGATACCTGTAAATCCGAGTATCACCACGTTCATACTCCACTGGCCAGTTTGCACCCCGACGACGGGCAACGGGTACATGACCACCAGAGAGATCTTTAGCCCGAGCAAGATCGCTACGGTCAACAGCAATGAACCCACGTTCATGAAGATATAGATCAAGGCCGGTATCGGGCCGGTGATAGGCTGACCCCTGCAACTACCCATCCGGTGCAGGCCGACCCCGACCATGAGTTGGAACACGAACGGAAACGCCAGAGCGGCGCCGTGACCCGTAAGGGCGGTGTAATACAGGTTCGGCCCCAGTGGACCGAGGTCCAAAAACTGGACCAGCGGCATTACCACTCCAAGCAGGCCGGCCACCGCCAGCCAGATGAATGAAGTCATGATCATCAGGGCCGGCCAGGCGTTGATGTCCTCCAGCCCGGTGCTCTGGTCGACCGCGAACATTCGGCCAAAAAACGGAATATTACCGACGATTGTTGTAGGGCTTGCCATTATGAATTCTCCTCTTTGTTGCTCATTATTCAGTTGTTGCCTGCTACAACAATCAACTGGTCTCGCATATTGTGGTGGTTGATACCACAATACTCCAAGCAACGAACCGTGTAGGTTCCCGGTTTATCAAATGTATGAACGATCGAGGTTGGCCCTTCCAGGCCCGGCATCAGCATCATGGTGAACAATACGTCACCATCCGGGGCATAGATTGCAAACGAGTGCATTGTGTCAGAGCTCTTGCCTGAGAAACGCACTGGCCCCACCTCGACAGTTCGATTCGATCCGTTTATGAGGAGAGGAGTCGAGATATCGTAGAACCAGGACCCGGCAGTTATATTTACCTGCTGGATATTTGCCTCATCGACCGCCGCTCTGGCAGTCTGGACTGTTGGCATGTAACTGATACTGATAACGTTCACTCCAACGAACACTACCAGCACCAGAGCCATCCAAACCCATTCTACAGTTGATAATCCTGACGAAGCAGAATCAGCTGACCCCTGGCCCGTCGACTTCTTGTAGACCACATAGACGAAGATGATAAGAAATGGAATGAACAGGAAAAGCACCATTAACATCGCGCCCCAGCCGTTCAGGTACAGGAAATCGAGCATGTTTGTTTACCCTCCATTTATCTGAAAAAGACCATGGTCTCACCCAATTTTAATACGGGAATATACCCCAATGAGTTCAGGTTAAACTAGCCTCAGGTTTTTGCTAATAACTTATTGTTTTAACGTATTTTTTAGAATATCTTGATTCTCTGAATCATGCGCATGACGAGTACAGTGCCTGCAACCAGTTGTCATTTTTGCGATCTGCCAGTTGGAGCCGCACCACTACGCGATGGCGGCCACGCTTTCTGCTGTTTTGGCTGCCGCGAGGTGTACCGGCGCTTTGGCCATGCCGTCCTGCCCGATGATGCTGGCAACAACGTGCGGGCAACGATGGCGGAGCCCGAAGGGCATGAGGCTTTCCTGCGCATCGACGGCATGCATTGTGCGTCGTGTGAACTGCTGATCGAGAAGATTGCCCGCCAGGTTAACGGCATCGTTGCCGCAACCTGCAGTTACGCCACCTCGACCGCAAAGATCACCTATGACCCGGAACAGATCGACGAATCCGAGTTGCCGGACATTCTCAGCCGGGCCGGGTACCGTGCCCGTCTCAGCCGCGACAGTGCCCCCGAGTACGACGAACGGTTACCACTGTTGCGGCTGATGGTGGCAGAGAGCCTGGCGGTTACCGTGATGATGTTGTATCTCGCCTTTTACTATCCGACCCACCTGGGCCTGGTCGATGTAGCAGATCTGGAGCCGGTGCACTGGCTCGCCTTCGAGGCGGTACCGGCAGCCCTGCTGGTGTTGACCACCGTGCTGGTGTTCTATGTCGCCGCACCGATCTTCCGTGGAGCCTGGGTCGGGCTTAGGACCGGACTGCTGAACATGGACGACCTGCTGGCGATAGCCATTCTCGCAGCCTACGGTTACAGCATTGGCCAGTTGGCTGTCGGCTCGCTCGAATTCTACTTCGACGTGGTCGCCGCCATCATCGCCGTGGTGACTCTTGGCCGCTACCTGGAACAGCAGGCAAAAGTCCGGGCCACTACTGAGTTGTCCCACATCATGGCGACGTGGACGCCGACGGCTCGGGTCCGCAGAGGTGATGAATTCTGCACCCTAACTCTGCCTGAGTTGCAGCCCGAAGACCGGGTTGTCATCCGTACCGGGGAGACAATTCCCATCGATGGCAAAATCATCGAGGGCCAGGTTGCAGTCGACGAGTCACTGCTTACCGGTGAACCGTTCCCGGTAAACCGAGGCCCGGGGGAACACGTTATCGGCGGTACCAGTATCGTCGAAGGTGAACTCGAAATCGCAGTGGGCTACCCGGTCGAAAGCCAGTTAGACAACTTGGCGCGGGCCCTGTGGAATGCCCAGAGTGTGCGTGCCGGGGCCCGGGGCATGGCGGACCGGGTCGCCCATTTCTTTGTGCCGGTGGTGCTCATCCTGGCCCTGGTAGTGACCGGGCTGATGTTCCGGGAGGGTGCCTCCCTGGGCACGGCGCTGCTGGCCGGCATGGCGACGTTGATCGTGTCATGCCCCTGCACCTTCGGACTCGCGATACCGCTGACCAGCGCCGCCGGAGTCAGCACCGCATTACACAACGGCATCATCATCACCAGTGCCGACATATTCGAAAAACCCGCGCGGGCAGACACTATCGTGATCGACAAAACCGGCACTCTGTCGACTGGTGACATGGCCGTGGGTGAAGTTCTCGGGCCACCCCAGGTTCGGGAATATGCCGCTGCCGTGGAGCGCCTTTCCCCGCACCCCATCGCCAAAGCTATCACCGCACTGGGCTCGCACCACACGGCGGCCAACATCGAAAATCATCCTGGCAAAGGCGCTATCGCCACCGTTGACGGCCACCGTACTGCGGTCGGTAGTCGTTCCTTGTTTGCCAGCCTGGGCTGGGACATCCCCGCCCCGCTCCTCGCAGAAGCGGCAGTGGCGGCACCTGACGAAGGGACCGTTTCCTACGTCGGCTGGGACGGTTACGCCCAGGGTGCAATTGTCACCCACGATCAACTCCGTCCAGGCTGGGAGAAAGTAATCGACCAGCTCAAACAACAAGGCCGCGTGGTGTTGTTGACCGGCGCGGAACATCCCGGTGATTGCCAGAACCGAATGGACGAAGTCTTCGCCGGCATTCCACCGCAGGCCAAGGCAGCAGTGATACGTCAGTTGAGAACTGAGGGCAGCGTGTTCATGATTGGCGACGGCAGCAACGACGCCCCGGCCTTAGCCGCAGCAGATCTCGGCCTTGCCTTTGGCGCTCCCACCGCGCTCGCTGCCGACGCCGCCGATGCGATCATCCCGGGCAACCACCTTGAGGGGGTCTTCACCGCCCTTGGACTGATCCATACCGTCCGGCGCCGGATTCGGCAGAATCTGGGCTGGGCTCTGTTGTACAACGCCACCGCAATCCCGCTGGCGGTATCTGGGCTGCTTAACCCCCTGTTCGCGGCACTGGCGATGTCGGCCAGCAGCCTGCTGGTGGTGTGGAACTCTTCCCGGTCACTGCACCGGGCCAAACCTGCGCCGAACCACGGCGGCAAGCATTCCGCCGTTACGGCAACCTGAGCAACTGGTCGATTAGCGCCCGGTTATCGGCCAGTGCCGTTTGGCACCAGCGGTGAGCCCTGTACCTGTCGGCTTTCGACCTGGCGCAGCCACCACGACAAAACCAACGCGATCAAGGCGCACCCCACCATGTACGACTGGACGCTCTCCCAACTGCCCTGGGCAGTCACCGCCATAGCTACCAGCAGCGGGCCAGCGAACAACCCGAGGTGCGAGCCCTGAATGATCAGGCCATTGACCGTACTAATACGCTGTGGATCAGGTGCATGCAACCGGCTAGTGCCGAGGATGGCAGCCGGCAGCATCCCGCCGGCACAGGAGAAGATCAGGCAACAGCCGTAACGCACGCCATCGCTGAAATGACCATCGAAAACAACGAATATCGAGAACCCCATAATCACAGCGGAAAGCGCAGCGATGGTCCCGCCGTACCAGCGACGGTGCAGCAGCCAGGTGCCCAGCAGATTACCTGGCACATTGGCAGCGACTGTTACCGCGGTCAATAAGGAGGCGCCTGCAACGGTCATCTCCCGTTGGTCGGTCAGATAGGTGGGGAGCCAAGCCATGATCGATATCCACATCAGGGTGTAGGCGGTAAAACTGCCGGCCAGCAACCACGAACCCGGTCGCTGCAGCACGGCCAGGAGGTTACCGGGTGCTGCACCTTGTGCCGTGGGCCCCGACCCACGCGGCAATAACCAGTGACCAATCAGAGCCAACATGGCTGCCAAAGTAGCAAAGATCATCCAGAGCCCACGCCAGCCGAGTACGTCCAAGGCAAGCATTGCCGACACCATCGCCAGGCTGATGCCGACTGGTACGTAAACGCTCCAAAGCCCCAGGCTCCAGTTACGATCTCGGGGGGCGCTGGCAGCGATGATGAGCCCGGGTGCGGCAACCCCCACGGCCAGAAAGCCAGCCCCTTCAATCAGTCGGGTACCCAACAGCATCAACGGGGATGAAGCAAGCACAGCCACAAGCCCGGCGCCAACCTGAGCCCACAGACCTGCGAGCAGTGTGGTCCGCAATCCATACCGGTCTGCCAACGCACCGAAGCCCACACCGGTGACCATTATCAGGGCGCTGAAGATCGATACGATCCAACCCGCGTAGATCAGGCTGAGCGAATATTCCTGGCGCAGGAGGCCAACTGCGGGCGGCACCTTGCCCATCGCTGCCGCGGCGATCATGCCACTGGCAATAGCCAGTGCAACAACCGGCCAGCGAGTATTTACCTCATCGCTCATGGGTATCCTTCAGTCAGGCTTGGTTGCACGCAGGCAACCAGGTAGCAATGCCCTGTGGGGGTGAAT
>Ga0208406_1000656_pt1 | contig 13842 bp, 8 predicted proteins | sample ETNtaG_15_FD_185769 | JGI IMG/M metagenome (GOLD analysis project Ga0208406, IMG submission 185769) | Marine microbial and viral communities from oxygen minimum zone, Eastern Pacific Ocean - ETNP201302PF89A (SPAdes) (version 2) | ecosystem: Environmental > Aquatic > Marine > Oceanic ...
GCTAATGCTTGTAAAAATACAAAAGCGAAAAAATACTTAATGTACAATTTCATAGCCGAGGAAAAATGAGTTTAGAGGTTAAATCCGAGTATGATAAGTCCATCCACCCAACTGATAGTACCCAAATCGTTGTTTTTATCGTCTATTACATTCCAGGCTGTTGTTGAGCGCACACCAGCTCGTAATTCCAGCGTATTGCCGATAGAGAAGCCGTAAGTCGTTTCTGCGCTGAAGCCAAATCTGTTGCCAATGAGGCCGCCGCCCAGTATTACCTTGCCAGGGCCAGCCGGAAAGGCCAGAAGACCCATACCAGTGATTCCTGAATATTTACCACCTACTGGCAAATAATTCTCAAATCCAAAATTACCAACTTCCAACCCAAAACGAAAACGTACACCCATCAACTGCATGAGCAAAGGAAACTCAATGCTCAATCGATAATTAACCTGTGGATTATTATTATACGTATTGAGTACATGATTGACAAAACCAGGAGAAGCTCCAGAGATATTTATGGAAAACCCCATACGGGAGGCCATATCGGATAATTCTGTATCAGATAGACCTTCCTCATCTTCTTCAAACTCACTTTCATCATCTTCATAAAATTCATCATCTTCTAAATACTCTTCTTCATCTTCATAAAATTCATCATCTTCTAAATACTCTTCTTCATCAAAAGATTCATCCTCTTCTAAATACTCTTCTTCCTCTTCCAAATATTCTTCTTCATCAAAAGATTCATCCTCTTCTTCATCACCCCAGAATACTTCAGTAGGGTCTTCATAATCTTCATCTTGAGCATTCAAATATGAAATAGGAATTATAATAATGAAAGCGATCAATAACCATAAAGGTCTGAAGGAAATCATTGTTGTATTTGCAAGAAATTTTTGCATAGTTACCTCAATACGATTTTCATTTTGGCACAGTTAATTGGTTTACCCCTTACCTATGGGGATATTATTCGACTGTATAATATATAATTTGCAACGGATGTGAATCAATCTCATAAATAAGTATATTATTATATATAATAATATATTATACAATACTTTTTAAACAGTGTGAAGCATCACAAAATTGATTTGGACCTTAAGCGATTCTCCGCACAAGTTTAGCCGTTCGTTAGAGTTATTTTACAAAGATCATATACTTAAAAGTTCCCTCGAGGTGCTGGATTTACATTTTGCTTTATTATTTTAATTTCCTCTCATTATACAGCAATTTTAATGAATCTCTAAATGGATTTTGCGGATAATATTTATTAAGCAGTGTCATATATTTAACACCATCTTGAATGTTATTTAGCTGATAACTAAACCGGGACAAATTTGCTAAAATCTTTTGCGACCTGGGGTAGCGTTTTAATCCACGTTTTAACAGAATAATTCCCTTTGCGCTGTTATCCTGCACCAAATGCAAATGGGCAACATTGATTATTCCATCATGGTCATCCGGAAAGAAATGGAGGAGTTGATTATACGCTGCCATTGCTTTTGAGCTATCTTGCATACCAAACTGGTATAGGATTGCTTTTTGGAATAGTGCCGGTTGATAACTGGAATTCAAATCCAGGATTTTCTCACAATATGCCAGCGAATGTTCAAAATCCTGCATTTCATAATATAGATATGAAAGTTCCAGCAGGGTGAGAATATCATTAGAGTATTCTGCCAGTGCTTTTTCAAAATATCGTTCTGCTTCCAGATAATTATTTAACCTGAAATAGGTTTTACCGAAAAAGCGATAATACTCCGGATTAGGTTCAAAATATTTTAGATCAGTCTTCTCCAAATTTTTGAACTGCTTGAGCGCGGCATCATAGTGTTCCATAAAATATAAAATGGTTCCATATAATTGCTTTTCATTTGGTGTTAAAAAGACCTGTTTTTTCATTAAACTGTATGCCAGGCTTAAAGTATCGGAGCGTACCCGCACGCTGCCTATACTTTCCCTGTATTTCCGGAGGAATGTTGCGGCACGCTGTTTTTCCCATTTGGATTGGCTCTCAGGCACAATATAGTCTAGATAGCTTTTGCTTAACACTGCTCTGTACTTAGTACTATTTTTATCATATACCTTGATCCAATGATCAGTTGGGCTAAGGTGCGGAATATCCGCCGATTCTTTTCTGGGCATGTGGCAGGCAGCGCAGTCTAGATTGTTTTGGTGATTTTCGATTTTTGTCAGTTCCTTGGCATGGCATTGCAAACAGGGTTTATTAAGTTGATTTATCGTTTCGGAATATTTTTGATGAGGATCGTGGCAAGTAATACAAGTAATACCACCTTCAGTAAAACATTTGCTCAATGATAGACGGGAAGAGTGTGCTGTAAAATTGATCATTCTATCGTCATCTTTTTCCAGGAAATCAACCTCTTTTTTGCTGTGGCAGTCATAACAGACCATGTCGTCCTGATCCTGGTCTTTGGCCGGGTTGATGATTGCCCGGAACCCCAGCATGCGCTTTTCATTTTGTCTTTCAATATGCAGCGATCCCGGCCCGTGGCATTTCTCGCAATCGATACCATGATTAATTTTTAGAAACCGATTGACTGAATGAGTTTCAAAAGTGGACTCTTCAGTGTGACAGTTGATACACTTTTGTAGAGTTTCTCTATAAAAGCGCATATTGTATTTTTCATAACCCGGGCTTAAATCCCACTTTTTTTTATTTGTGTACCATGTTATCGGCATTTCAAACAAATAACCGTTATTATTCATGATAAATGATTTGGTGTTATGTCCAGACCCAATTACATAATCAATCTTGAATTCAAGCTCATGAATTAATTTATCCTCTTCATCATAGCGTTTTTCTGTCATATAAAATTCAGAGTCGTGTTTTTCAATTGCATAATGGAAATCACTTTTGGAATCATATACGCTGCTTGATTCAATTGGCAGGTCAGAGTGTTGGGTAGACATTAAACTGAAAGATGTGCCCATTTCGCTTGCCGTGTATTGATTGTAAATGCTCGCGTGGCAGGGGCGACATGCTTCACTTCCGACTTTATGTGCATGTTCCTGCCAATTATAATGATTTAAATCAAACTGTTGCCGCTCAAAATAAGCTGTGACATTTATGTAAATAAACGCCAGTGCTGCAACGGCAACGACAACCTGCATTTTCTTATCTTTCGGCAAAACATGCAAAACCGAGTAAATAATGGCGCTAATCGGTATAATGTATAATAACGATTGGTAGCGATCATTGATAAACCAGACATCGGCCACCTTTGGAAGTATATTAATGTAATAAAGTATGAATGACAGGATAATAGCAATGTAGAGTCCATCATTTCGTTTCAGGAGTTTATCAATGCCTTTGAAAACAAGATAACTAAAGAATGTCAGTACAAAAATTTTAAGATAGATGTAATAGAATAATTCATTGGGATGAATTATGTAAAAGCCAACGATAAACCCGGGAAAAGAGTAAATAAACCAAAGAAATTCCGAATTATACTGGGTAATCTTTTCCTGATCATTGACGTAGAGGCGCGGGCAGTTTGATACACACAGGTCACAAACAGTACAAACTTCCGGGCGCAGCTTTTCCGTATTGAACTGTCCATACAGCATTTCTACTGGCCGTATCGGGCACAGGCCCATGCACCAGCCACTTAAACCGGAATTAATCCACCCGAAGCCCAGTGACAGCAATAGTAATACAAGCAGAGTATAAAAACTGATTTCACCTTCGATATTAAAAATGAAATAACGTGCCGGAACGAGCAGGTACAGTAAAGCTATCCCGGACAAATTTAAATATTTGGTTTGGCGGCGATTTAGATATCTGTCACTATTAATACCCAGACGTTTGGGCAGCGATTGTACAAATGCTAATGGACATAGCGCCGTCCATAGATTTGGAATCAGCAAAAATATTGCCGGTGCTAACGGAATAATAATATACCAGATTACCTTTAATCCTAAGTCAGCGTCAATATAAAGCAACCATATCGTCAATACGAAAAAGGTAAAAGCGACAAAGGATAGCAGCTTAAGTATTAATGCAGATCTTTGGTTATGATGATTACCATCAAGTAGTTTTTTCATCAGTAGAATGTAAGAACAAATTTAGGGAAACAAAAAACCCCACTAGTGCGGGGTGTCTATTGTAGTGTCCTACACTTTTGTGTCCTACACTGGGCATTATTAGACTTTGAAATAATCAAGATGACACACTCCATAAACAAAATCCCCCGACGAGTTTGACGAGGGAAATTGATACTTTATGAGAATGTAGCTCGTACGGGAATCGAACCCGTGTTACCGCCTTGAGAGGGCGGCGTCCTAACCCCTAGACGAACGAGCCATGAAAAAAGTACGCCCGGGAGGATTCGAACCCCCAATCCCCTGGTCCGTAGCCAGGTGCTCTATCCAATTAAGCCACGGGCGCAATTCTTGGTTATTGGTTGTGTAGTACCAATCATAATACAACACGCTGGGGCACAGGGATTCGAACCCCAACCGGCGGAACCAGAATCCGCTGTCCTGCCATTAGACGATGCCCCAATTTCATCTATCATAATACAAAAACAGGGGATAAATTTATGTCCCCTGTAATGAAGTGTAAAAACGTTTTTAGTGAATTTATTTTATTAAATATGCTTTCCGAACATCCGAACCAATAGGAGTTTGAATTCGTATGAAATAAATGCCTGATGCAAATGTTGCTGCGTTCCATTTTAGCGAGTGACTGCCAGCTGTCATATGATACTCATTAAGCAGTGTTTCAACTTGTCGCCCCTGCACATCATAAATAACAACCTTGGTATGCATTTCACTCGGCAATGTAAACGGAATTGATACTTCCGGATTAAATGGATTTGGATATAATTGACCTATTGTGACTGTTTTTGGAATTTCAATTTTATCCGGTGTTGAAGGTTCATTGAAATTAATTTGTTTACCTGTCGGACAACATGCACCTAACTCAGAAATTGAATTCACCTTGCCAGGTATTGTTAAGCTGATCGTTTGCTGTGCGTTCTGCCCAGAAAGATCAATACCCACGATCCGTAATCGCTCTTCATTTTGCTGTGATTTTAACACCCATCCATTTGGAACAACTAATTGATCTAATGACTTTTCATCATAAACATCCAGATCGATTTGAAAACCGCTGATTTGCTGATCATTTGTTAATGAAATAATTGTCTTATCTTCGTAAAATTCTAAGGCAACATTTCCTTCACCACCATCATATTCACTTGTAGTTAAACCGCCTTGGTTTAAAATGTCTAGAACCAAGAAAATCACATCCTCGAAATTAACGACACCATCTCCAGTATAATCAGCCACTTCACCTGAACAGGCAGGATAGTTATCATCCACTATAAGGTCTATTAAATACAAAACATCAATTATATCAATAAGCGGAGCAGAATCTTCAACATCCCCATTAACATTACCCATAACATAAACATTGACATTATCACAGGCATCACAGGCATTCCCGGCGCCATCACTATCAACATCTACCTGATCAGGATTATACGTATCCGGGCAATTATCATCTGAATTGACTACACCATCTTCATCCGTATCATTGTTCATTTCATTGACACGTCCTGCTTCAACCTGATAAACTTCTTTGGATGAATAATTTTGCACGAATGCTACTATATTCAGATCGCTTATATCCCAAGTGACCGTGTTATTATTGGGCCAGTTTGAGTCCATAGTCCATTCATAATTTATCTGCACATCATTAGTGCCATCCAAAGTAATAGCATCACCCGTATTTGTTGCTGTTAAATATTCAATGATCACTGCATGGTGATGTAGAAGACCATTGGGTCCGGCATAATACACTGAATCCATGGTAGCGGCAACTATCAATACGGTATTGGCGGACGAAAGATCAGATTCACTGGAGACAAGCACACTTACATCAACTTCATAGCCGTCAATCCCACCACTCAATTCAATTGTAACAGGAGTATTTTCACCGATCATATTTAATGCGTGGGAACGCCATGTGGATGAACTGGAACCGGAATCATCACCGCCGGTAAACATATGCGGCGTATAATTATTGCCATAATAATTATTGCGAGCCTGGTTCAATGCAGTATTATATAAGTAAAACGGATCATTCCCAGCACCTGGCCACCAAACATGATATCTTATCTGACACCAGTTGGCAGCATTATCATCTCCAACGTATGTGGATTGACTAGGATCTGTAAAATTGTCTAGCTGTTGCTCCGCAGCAGCACAGGGTCCTCAGGTAGTGGACGTAATTAATTCACTTAATGCTTTTTTAGATGCACCTTGTAAAAATGAAGCAATAATAAGTGAAAAAAATATTGCCTTTTTCATTATGAATCTTCTTTGAATAATAATACTAAATTTACCTTATATAAAGATCTTAATATACCATAATATTCAGTTAGAAAACTGTAGTTAGACCCAATTTAAATCCATCATCAAATGGTTCAATGATTCTGCAGACACCATTCGTGCAAATCAAGCCACCCTTTAAAGATCCATAAAGTAATGAAAGTCTCATCGAAGTTGTAACATTATAAATAATTTCTAAATTGACCCAATTTTTTGTTTGATCTATGCCCAAGAACTCTTCTAAAGGGTTCAAATGATGACTGTCATTAATTACTGTTTCGGAAATGTTTGTTCGATCTAATGTTACTGTTGCAGACCAGTGAGGTGATTTACCAATACTGATACTCATAAAATGATTCGTTTCAAAATCTAGAAATTCATCATTGTCTGGAACACCATTCTCATTTAAATCATTATAAAAGTCACTATAAAAAGTGTCTATAACTGTTTCACCATTGAGTGTTTCAATCCTGCTGAAGCCTTTCTTCAGAAATTGTGTTTCTATTTTCGCGTGAATATTCCAACCTCCACCTAATGAATAGCCCATATACAAAGGTATTGTTTGGCCTGATGTCAGCATATAATACATGGAACTTGATGTGTCTGTTTTGATATAGGTAGTCAGGTCTGTTACATCATAACTGTCTCCATAACCTGTTTTTACATACAATTGACCATTTAATAAATCAAATGATAATTCTCCATAAATATCACGAAAAGGCATTGCTGACTTATCAGTATTTGGCAGGTATGAGGATGCACCGGCTTTCTGCCAGGAAAAATCCTCCGAACTCCTTACCCACGAAATGGATCGGCTGGAAGCTGAATACACACCAAAAAAGTCAATCCAATCTGTAAGCATACCCATAATCTCAAATTTATATCCTACTTCATTGTTGAAATCAAATTGATGGGTGATTCTATTCATAAGCACATTCTCATGAATATTCATCGCTATTGGTGGATTTTGGTATGGCTGAAAGAGACCATAATTCGAGACAGGATCCCAACGATTTAAAGGGTCAAGTGTTCCAAATTGATAATTGATATATTCAATGTTCAAAGAAAATAGATCGAGGTATAAGTTTAAGTTACCGTAAAATCCCCTGCCATCTGTATGCTCCTGGTAATATTCATCTTCGTTATTGAACTCAAATGAGCGATTCATGATATACTCTAAATAGAAATCATAAATTGTATTACTATACGTATAATGTGTACTCAACAGCTGATTTTTCAAATCAAGCGTATCCGCAAACGCAATGGGATGATCTTCTTTGGACTGCAAAAATGACGCGCCCAGGAAATGATTGCCCAAAATATAATTAAAATCAACACCGTACAGATTGTATGAAGTTGAATAATTGTGATAGCGGTTATTAAAGCCGGGAACATAAATCGTACTTTGAGCGAATGTTGCCTTTCCAGTTATAAAATGCATTTCTAAGGGATCGGCATTATAATGAATGCTTAAACCGCGGATTCCCGTATCGCGGTCAATCGGCTGATCATCAATGGAATTCAGTATAATCCCTCTGCCCCATATTTCGTAAAGATCACCTAATTTTAATGAAAGATTTCCCCGGTCATATTCAAGACGCAATTTGCGGAGTCCATTAAGAGAGCGTCCAAGTTCAGGTGGATCACTGAATTCAAACTGCAGCCAATTGATAAAATCACCGTATTGTAGATGTGTATTGATCATTGTTTCATTGTAATAAAAACCGGTTCTGCTTTCGCCGATGCGAGTCTCTGTATTGCCGGTGAATGACACCTGGGCACATACCATTGAAAAAGAAAGTAATAAAATGACTCTCTTCATTCAGAGATCTCACCCTGTATATTTAATGCATGACGGATCTGTTTTTCGATCTCGATCTCATCCCCGGATAAATACCCTTGATGAAACCAGACAACTTCTCTTTTTTGATTAATGATTAATAAAGTTGGGAGCAATAATGCATTCATTTTTTGGGCCACTTGTTGATTAGGATCAAGACCAACTAAAAATTTGAATTTTTTACTGCGTATGTAGCTTTTTACTTTGGACATACTTTTTGGTGAATCAGTACTGATACAAAGTACTTGAAACCCATATTCTTCATATTTTTTATGAAATTTATCTAAATGAATCATTTCCTTTTTACACGGAGCACACCACGTAGCCCAAAAATCAACCAATACTGGACCATCTTTTAATAATTCATTTAAGGACGTATGCCCCCCATCCATCAACTTGAACGATAAGTTAGGTAAGGCAGTACCCAATAATGGTTCTGCATTAAGCATAGTTCCGCACAGGAGACTTAATAAAATAAGTTTCTTCATTTTTTTTCTATTTTAATTGAATCGGGTATTAGTTAAAAAAGGAGATCTACTTAAGATACGATTTTAAGAAATATATTACTTACAGCAGTGATTGTAAGAAAAATGGGAGCTCTGATTCAGGTACAAACTTCAAACTGACCCTGCGAATACTATCGGCAGTATGGATAGGTGTTTTGAAATGATATGTTACCGGAATTTTAACCGATTCCATAGCCACTTGCAGAGCCCAGCCGCCTATTGTAAAGTCAATGAGTGGTGAAAATCTATGATCAGCAACATAATGGACATTATTTGATTCAAGCTGATGAATGGCAGCTTCTGGAGTATCTACGATTAACACTGCAGGTTTATTAACTTCATTTAAGAACGAAATAACAGGTACAGCCCTGTATTTGCCGAATCGAATCTTTTCGTGCAACGCATCAGAAAAATTGAATTTTTCCTTATTAAAATCAAAAATCATCAGGGAGCCATCCTGTTTCAACCCGGTATATGGCAAAGACTTGAGCATGTCAGCAATTACATGACCTTTCAGCGAATATTCTATACTGATACTGACATTCATGATTTTTGCGTTTTTTTCATCGTATTCAAAAATCGGTTTTTGGATTTCAACATTATAAGGGCTGGCCATTAGGTCATCTAAAACATTCACGAGCATCAATGTATTGGCATCATTTTCAGGATTATAACTTGGCTGGGCGCTGCTGCCTAGGTCCAATACCCATTCTTCACCTTCTTTAAATGTTTCATTTGGTTTGGCAATATCCCGGGCGCCAATGGCTATATCCATACTTTTTTCCAGCTCTTCAATCGCTGAGTTTATGTCTTTGCTGACTGCTTTTGAATCGGTATAAATAGAAGGTTTTTTTAGGGCTGGCTTATCAACTGAAAATTCTGGATAGACCGTTTTTTTCTTTTTATCGATTGGTATGAATGGTGTCAGCATTGTTTCCACAGTTGACGTCAATTTCATATTCAATTTTGAAATCTTATTATAATTTCCCGATAATTTGCGGCGGTCAGCTTCTTCCCAAGTGGCAATATCCACCAATTGTAAACTGACATCAACATTATCCAGTTTGCGTTCAAATTTTCCGAGTAAAAGGAAATTCCTTGATCCGCGAGGTTGGTGGAGCAAAAGCGATCGGTTGTTCATAATTGCTTCCAGGTCATCCTGCCCTTGTAAGCGTAATTTTCCAATATCAACCAGCTTGGCATTAAGCATATCTACAAACGCTTGGCCAAGCCAATCAATGGATGATTCCTGGGTTACGTTATCAAAATTGATAATATATAAATATACTGTAGGCCCAGCACTTAACGCTGAAAGCAAAAAAATACTCGAAATTATCGTGTATATGGACTTCCGCATAAGCATTCAAGTTATGAGGAAATATTTCCTTTTGCCAATGCTAATTCTTTTGACTTTGTTGTTGTTTTTCCAGCTTTGCCCACGAATCACGTAATGGAACAGTACGATTAAACACCAACCTTTCATCCGTAGAATTAAGATCCATGAAAAAATATCCCAAACGCTCAAACTGGATATATTCTCCAATTGCAGATGCACCCAATGATGGTTCCAGTTTACATGCGTTTAAAACAGTCAATGAATCAGGATTCAAAACATCTTCAAAAGATTCCGCTGATGCAGGATTGGGAACGGAAAATAACCGGTCGTATAAACGAACTTCAGCATCAACTGCATCGTTTGCTGATACCCAATGAATTGTTGCTTTCACTTTACGGCCGTCTGGCGCAGATCCACCCTTTGTCGCCGGATCGTAAGTACAATGCAATTCTACAATATTTCCTTTATCATCTTTTACGACATCATGACAGGTAATAAAATACGCATACCTTAAACGAACTTCCCTGCCCGGAGCCAGGCGGAAAAACTTTTTAGGCGGATCCTCCATGAAGTCATCCTGTTCTATATATAACTCACGACTGAATGGAATTGACCTTGTTCCTGCAGTTTCATCTTCAGGATTATTCACAGCATCCAATTCCTCTGATTCGTTTTCAACATAATTTGTGATAACTACTTTCAATGGGTTTAATACAGCCATTCTGCGCTGGGCTCGTTTGTTCAAATCAACCCTTAAAATGGATTCCAGTTTGGCAATCTCCATGACGTTATCACGCTTGGCAATGCCCACTTCATCCATAAAAGAACGTATAGCTCCTGGGGTGTATCCTATCCTGCGCATGCCAGATAATGTCGGCATCCGGGGGTCGTCCCAACCATCAACATACCCGCCATCGACTAATTGCTTCAGCATCCGCTTGGACATGACAGTATAACTCAAATTAAGCCGGGCAAACTCAATTTGTTGGGGATGATATACACCTAACCTGTCCAAATACCAATCATAAATCGGGCGGTGGTCTTCAAACTCTATGGAGCATAATGAATGTGTGATACCTTCGATTGAATCCTCCAACCCGTGTGCCCAGTCGTACATGGGATACACACACCAGGCATCTCCAGTATTATGATGAGCAGCATGGAGAATACGATAAACAACAGGATCACGCATATTCAAATTCGGGTGGGCCATATCGATTTTTGCACGTAACGTACGGCTGCCGTTCGGAAATTCACCAGCCGTCATGCGCTTGAATAAATCCAGGTTTTCTGCAATGGACCTGTTTCGAAATGGACTTTCTTTCCCAGGTTCTTTAAGAGTTCCCCTCGTATTTTTTATCTCATCAGCAGACAAATCACATACATAAGCATCACCCTGTTCGATCAGCTGCACTGCATAATCATGCATTTGCTGGAAATAATCTGAAGCAAAACAAAGATTATCCCATTCAAACCCCAGCCAGCGGACATCTTCCTGAATGGCTTCAACAAATTCCTCTTCTTCTGCAATTGGGTTTGTATCATCAAATCGCAGGTTGCATTGCCCGCCATATTCCTGGGCGATACCAAAATCAAGACATATAGCTTTGGCATGGCCGATATGCAAATGACCATTTGGTTCAGGCGGAAAGCGCGTGTGTACGCGGTTGTCAAATTTTCCTGTTTTATTATCTTCATCAATAATACGCTGGATGAAGTGGCGGTGTTGTTTTTCTGTCATGATGTCAAAGGAAATTTATCTAATGCTTTTTTTAACCTGCGAATGCACACATCCTTCCCCAGCAATTCCATAAGGGCAAATAACGATGGACCATGGGCAACACCGCTTACTGCCAAGCGTGTTGGATGAATCATTTTTCCTGCCGAAATATTATGATCCTCTGCAATTTTCCTCAAGTTGGATTCAATAATATCTCCATCCCAATTTTCGTTAGATTCCAATTTTCTTATGTATGCTTTGATTAAGGTATTCACTCCTTCATCTTTCCAATTTTTCTGGGATGATTTTTTGTCATACGATTCAGGGTCACTGAAAAAGTATGTTGATTGGTCCATAAAATCTTGCAGTGATTTTGAGCGTTGTTTCAACTGTTCTAAAACGGCATACAAATAATGTGTTTCGAACCCTTTGCCCCAATCCGGATCTATTTCATGAATGCCTTCCAAAATATTGGCAGTACCCAAGCGCATCATGTGCTGGCCGCTGATCCAAGCTAATTTCTGGTCATCATAGACAGCACCTTTTTTATGTACATGGTCAAAATCAAATGCAGTAATCATTTCATCAAGTGTAAATATTTCCTGTTCCGTTCCTGGATTCCAGCCCAGCAAGGCCAGATAATTCAAAAGCGCATCGGGCAAATATCCATTATGTTTAAACTGCTGCACTCCGGGGGCACTATGGCGTTTGCTTAAACGTTTCTTGTCCGGTCCTAAGATCATGGGTAAATGTGCGAATTGTGGAATTTCATAATCCAAAGCTTTAAATATTAAAATCTGTTTCGGAGTATTACTGATATGATCTTCACCGCGAATGACGTGTGTAATTTCCATTTCATGATCATCAATAACAGCTGTTAAATTATAGGTAGGATGGCCATCTGATCGGGCAATAATAAAATCATCTATTTCTTCATGCTGAACATGAACAGGCCCATAAATTAAATCATCAAAAGTTGTTTCACCTTTTTGAATTCTCAATCGTACAACAAAATCTTTTCCAGAATTCAAATTCATTTTTATGTCTTCTTCAGGCAAGTTCATGCACGTTCCAGGATATTGAAACGATCCTTCAGCGCGACCCGTTTCCAAAACATCTTTCGAACAAAAACAACGATATGCGGAATTTTTATTTAGCAATGACTGGATTGCAGACTGGTATACTTCAAAACGAGTGGATTGAAACAATGGTTCGCCATCCCACACTAATCCAAGCCAAGCTAAAGAAGAACAAATTTGATCAACGTATTTTTGTTTGGACCTTTCCCTATCTGTGTCTTCGATACGCAGGTAAAACAGGCCATTATAATGTTTTGCGAACAAGAAATTGAAAAGAGCAGTGCGCGCACTGCCAAGGTGTAATTGCCCTGTGGGGCTGGGAGCAAATCGGACTTGTGGTTTTTTCACATTAGTCATATATAGAAAAGCTAATCAATTCTAACGTCTGAAAGAATAGATTAGCTATATTTTTTTATACAATATTTTACTATTCGCTTACTCTGTATTGCAAATCAAAGGATGGCGGAGGCGAGAGGATTCGAACCTCTGAAGGGCGTGAACCCTTGCTGGTTTTCAAGACCAGTGCATTCAACCGCTCTGCCACGCCTCCTTAAAAACTTCTAAACCAACCAAAAGTTAACTTTTAGCTGTTGCTGGTATGTCAATCGAGTATCCAAACAATCAGTGTCAGGTTGTGGGCCCTACAACCAAAAATCTCGACTCATTGGGACACGGGGTGGCGGAGAGGGTGGGATTCGAACCCACGAAACGTTGCCGTTTACACGCTTTCCAAGCGTGCTCCTTCAGCCACTCGGACACCTCTCCGATGGTATCTAATTTTTCAAAAAACGAGGGTAATAGATAATATTAAAATGAACCGTATGAATCGGATCACTCTGGTTTTTTTTCTTCTGATTCTACTTCAGTTGTATGTTCTTGATTTTCATCAGCGCCCTCGTCAGATTCATCAGGAATTTCTCCGGTTGCAGTTTCTTCGACTGTTTCTTCACTTGCGGCATTTTCATCATTTGCATCATTGATAACTTCAGCATTATCGTTCTCTT
>Ga0208406_1000675_pt1 | contig 13688 bp, 7 predicted proteins | sample ETNtaG_15_FD_185769 | JGI IMG/M metagenome (GOLD analysis project Ga0208406, IMG submission 185769) | Marine microbial and viral communities from oxygen minimum zone, Eastern Pacific Ocean - ETNP201302PF89A (SPAdes) (version 2) | ecosystem: Environmental > Aquatic > Marine > Oceanic ...
ATGCCATCCCGTTCGACATCTCAACCGGGAACCCGATCGCATGGGAACGCAAGGGAAAGCATCGCTACAGGATTCCCGCGGTGGATGTTCGGAGGAACACATGGAAATATGATCCCATCCTGGCCGCGATCCAGTTGGGAGACCTCGATCGCCTCGAGAAAATGAGCGACGAAGGCTGGGAACTGACTACGCCCAAGCCGGGCGAGGAATCCCGGCACGAAGCAGTCAGGAGAAGGCAGTATCCCGACCCGAACTACCTCGGCGTGCCGGAGAGCGTTGCTCTTGCCAGTCAAGGGGCGTTGAAGCTGGCCGGTCTCAGCGGCAACATGGAAATGCTGCAATGGCTTCTCGACCGCGGCTTGACGCCCGGTGACGACGATCTGGAGCTTGCGGTCGAGATGCAGCAGGTCGATGTCGTGAAAATGCTGCTCGACGCCGGGATTCAGCTCCCGCTTGAACGGAGGCTTAATTCCACCTTTAAATCTGTTTTTGAAAAAGCCAACCTCGAAATCCTGCCTCTGCTGTTGGCCAAGGTGCCGGAGCCGTTACTACCCAAGGCCCTCGAGGAGGACAGGCCGGTTTCACTCCTGCGCAAGACCTTGGCGAAGGGCGATCTCGCCAAGGCCCGACTCCTCATCGAGAAGGGCGCCGATGTCAATCATCCCCGCCCAAACGAATCTGTCATGACAGGTAGGATGCAGTTTTCTTATGACCAAGGTGGTTCGGAGACTAATTCCGTGATTGCCATAGCAGCCCGGATTGCCGATTGGGATTTCTTTCAACTGGTGTTGGATAAAGGGGCCAGCCTCGAACGGCGAGAATTGGATGGCAGCACACCGTTGCGCCACGCCGCAGCCAATCGGGACAGCTCGATTCTAAAATATTTTCTGGACAAACAACCCAACCAAACGAAGGAGGATCTTCACGAGGCGATTCAGACTGCGGCATCCAGCGGGCGGCTTGAACAGGTCAAGTTGCTTGAGCAGGCTGGAGCAAATTTAGACGATATCGACATCATCAACGCTTCGTTCCGTAGCCAAAACCTGGATTTGATCGAATACCTGATCCAAAAGGCGAAAAAACCATTATCTAAAAACGAAGCATGGAGGTTTGCCCTGGGTGCTTTGGATTATGTCATTTGGTCGGAAGGAAACTTGAACCCAAACCTAACTAATCTGGACTTCGCCAAAATCCGAAACATCGCCACCGTGATGATTGAGAACGGGCTGCAGTCAACTAATATCCAGAATGCCGGTGATGTCGCCAATCTGACGAAGGAAAAATTGGAGGCCTTGGAGAAGAGGGAGGAGGAAGAAGAAGAAATCGGCGTAGACAGCGATGGGGATGGCGTTGACGACTGGACTGAGGAAACGTTGGTCGGTGGCTATGATCCAAATGATCCTGATAACTTCCCGACCCCGGAGGAGATATGGGCCGCGAAGGCAGCTGATGCAGCGACCGCTGACCAGTGAAAATCAAACCAAGGATCTTTTTGATTGAACAACTTGAAAATCAGATAAAATTTTGTAGCTCATGGCCGATTACGATGAAAACCTGACTGGCCGCGATCCCGAAGATCCCAACGACACACCCACACAGGAGGAGGTTGAGCACGCATCATTCGGAATTGAGGAATAGGCCTTTGGTCGAGCCACTGCACGCAAATCAATCGGCTTTTTTCTGCCACAGATATTTGGCCAAGTGCTTAGTTTGTTTTCTTTTTCTTCCAGCAGGGCGAGGTGTTCGTTAGGTTGGCCTTGGCGGTTTGTATTGGCGCGTTGGCTATACTGCGCTGGGCTGTCGTTATGGCGATCTGTTTCAACCAGCTGGTCAGTCACTGCGCTGTTATCCTGCGGATCATCCCGAACTCTGGCCGGAGGAACTCCGCCATGGTGTTCAAAGGACAGCTCAAAAGCAGCAAGCCTCTATCTCCTAGGTGCGCCATTCAGGCACACAATCCGGTCCTTTTCATCGGTGAGTGAGCGAAGATGAACTGCTCGATTTCGGCCTTGAACTTTCGGCCTCCCTTGTGGTTTCTCATGCACCAAAAACTTCGAAGCATCAAAAAAAGAAGCAAAACAGCTTGTCTGGTTTTTTCATTCGATACCCCTTGACAGGGTGCTTGAACTCAATAAACGTCGCTGCTCATTTTTTACCCAGCCTAAACATGAAACGAATGTTTCAAACCGTATTGGTGAGCAGCTTTTTAGCTGCCAGTTCTGTTGCTTACACCCAAAACGTAGCTCAACCAGGAGACCCGGTGATTGCCTCTTCTGCAAACAGCCCTGGATCCGAAGGGGTTGCAAATGCCATCGACGGGAAACCCACCAAATACTTGAATCGTGACGGTAAGAATAGTCAGCCCTCTGGATTTATTGTGTCTCCAGCACTTGGTAAGACTCTGGTCACAGGGCTTTCCATGCAATCAGCCAATGACGCACCTGACCGCGATCCCAAAGCGGTGACTCTGGAAGGATCCAATGATGCGGAGGCGACCGCCTGGGATGGAGGGAATTGGGAGTTGATCGCTCAACTGGACGATATTCCAGCTTATACTGATCGTTTCCAAATCCAGACATTCAGTTTTGAGAATAAAAAGGGCTATCTGCATTACCGTTGGACGGTGGTTGATACCCAGGGCCCTAGCGGTTGCTGTATGCAAATCGCGGAGGTTGCCTTTTTGGGGGATGTTTATTCCGGACCGGCTGATGTGACCCAGCCCGGTGATTCTGTCATCGCTTCCTCCTCCAACAGTCCGGGTTCTGAAGGTGTTGCCAATGCGATTGATGGTCAGCCAACAAAATATTTAAATCGGGATGGCAAGAACAGTCAGCCTTCAGGATTTGTGGTTACTCCATCCCTGGGCATGACCTACGTGACAGGAATGGCCTTGCAATCGGCGAATGATTCCCCGGATCGAGATCCCAAATCGATTACACTAGAAGGCTCCAATGATGATGAAATAACAGCATACGATTCAGGCAATTGGCAATCGATCACCCAGATTGATGACATTTCAGCCTGGACAGGCCGATTCCAGACCAAGGAATTGTTTTTTGACAATGACAGGGCCTTCAAACACTACCGCTGGGTTGTGACTGATACTCAGGGTCCAAGCGGATGTTGCATGCAAATTGCCGAGGTTGAGTTGCTGGGGGCGGTTCCTCCCGCAGATGTCACGAGCCCTGGAGATGCCGTCATCGCCTCCTCCTCCAACAGCCCGGGTTCTGAGGGTGTTGCCAATGCGATCGATGGTCAGCCAACCAAATACTTAAATCGTGACGGCGCAAACAGTCAGCCATCAGGATTTGTGGTCACGCCTTCGATAGGTAAGACCGTTATCACCGGGATTCACATGCAATCGGCCAATGATGCGCCGGATCGGGATCCCAGGGTGGTTACCCTTGAGGGTTCAAATGATGATGAGGTAACTGCTTATGACTCAGGAAACTGGCAATTAATCACGGAGTTAAACGTGCCTGCCTACACTGGGCGTTTTCAGTCTCAGGTGCTCATGTTTGATAATGTATGGGCATTCAAACATTACAGGTGGATTACGACCGACACTCAGGGTCCAAGTGGATGCTGTATGCAGATTGCCGAGGTTGAACTGCTTGGTGGCAGCGCTCCAAAGGATGTAACATCGCCAGGTGATGCGGTATTTGCGAGTTCATCCAACAGCCCGGGATCAGAGGGCGTGGCAAATGCGATTGATGGTCAGCCGACAAAATACTTAAATCGTGACGGCGCAAACAGTCAGCCATCAGGTTTTGCGGTTACTCCCGGGATTGGTGGGACGACGATAACCGGTGTCTCCATGCAAACTGCGAATGATGCACCGGATCGTGATGTCGCGGTGGTTTTAATAGAGGGAACAAACGATTCGATCAGTGGATGGGATGATGGAGCGAGTTGGACGGAAATCATCCAGATTAATGACATTCCAGCAATCGGTGATCGTTTCACGACTCAGGAATTCTATTTTGAAAATGACAAGGCTTACACCAGTTACAGGTGGACAGCGTTGGATACGCAAGGTCCGAGTGGTTGCTGTATGCAGATTGCTGAGGTGGAGTTCTTGGCGGCGACAACGACAGTTGACTGTGACTTGGCCGCATTCAAACGGCAGCCGGTTGACGCTCAGGTGCTGGATGGGGAACCGGCCACATTCCTGGTGGAGATCAATGGTCCCTGGGCACTGCAATGGTACAAGAATGGAGAGCCAATTTCCGGGGCGGTTTCGACCAGTTACACAACTGAAGCGGTCAACTCTGGCAATGTAGGTGATAAGTATTCCGTTCAGATTGTGGGATGTGAAATGAGCCAGGAAGTTGTGGCTATTATTCATGATCCGGGCGCGCACCCGGTGAGTATCGGTCTTACATTCAATGGTGCAGCCGCCAATGGAGCACCGACGTACATGAATCCCACGGATATTGCCGGAGTCCAGCTTCAGGCTTATTGGAACAATATTACCGCCGGTGGGGGCGAAATCAATGCTAGCGGAACCAGTGATACCACTTTGCTTAACAGTCTAGGTGAGGAGGCCCTGGGATTGGAAGACTATGAAATCACGCTGGACTTTGCTTCATCCGGAAACTGGGGAGCGGGCACGGGTGATGCAAACCCGACCCAAAGGATGCTCAATGGACTTCTTCATAGTCGACCCAATGCAGAATCGCATGTTGAATTCCAGGAGGTTCCCGATGGGAGCCACACCCTGATCATCTATACGGTTGGGATTCCACTCCAGTTCCAGAATCAGTTTTACAGGCTGGTTGGAGAAGATGAGGGGGGTGCCCGGGTGGTTTACACTGATGCGATGAATGCGGATCAGTATAATCCCATTCAAAGATTTTTCCGCGGCACGAGCACGGATCCCAATAACAGAACCCTCTCGAACTACGTCAGGTTTGATAATGTAAAACCAGTTGAGGGTATTGTGCGGTTTGAGTGGGGCACGACAACGACCGGTTTTGACCGGGGAGTGGCAGTCAATGCCGTGCAATTGATACTGGACAATCCCGCGTTGGATATTGATCCGCCGTCGGTCACCTCCAATCCGGTTCCGACCGTGGCGCAGGAAGGAAGTGTGGCCAAGTTGACCGTTGTAGCCGAGGGCGAGGGGCTGACCTATCAGTGGCTCAAGAACGGCGCGGCGATTCCTGATGGCGGCAAAATTGCCGGTGTAACGACAGACACGCTGATTGTCAACGGACTATCGGAAGATGAAGAGGGCTTCTACAGCTTGGCCATATTCAATGATGCTGGCAGTGTTATAACGACAAAAGCCAAACTGACAACGGTTTCAGGCGACGCCAGGATGACCGATGACTTGGTGACTCATCTCAAGTTTGATGAAAGCAGCGGAACCAAGGCTTCCAACTCGGGTTCCGATTCACACTCGGCGACCCTTTATGATGATTACGGTGAGCCGAACGAGGAGCCAGTAGGCGCAGAGGGGCTGATTGGCAAAGCCATATTGATGAATGGCCCTGACAGTGAGGCCTACGCTTTCGGTGTTTTGGATAATTACTCAAAGATAACTGAAGAGGGAACGGTTTCTGTATGGTTGAACATACCGGGGATGGATGGGGAGTCAGCTGTGATACTCAGAAATGGCGCAAATGATGAACTTAATGCAGCGACTGCTAATCCAAACCAGTTTCAAATTGGATTAGCCAATAATGCTGACGGGAAACCGGCGTTGGTTGCTGCTATCACGGCGGGGCCCAATCTGGTGCGCATTGTTGATACCGAAGCCGTAACCCTTGATGAATGGAATCATGTGGCATTGACTGCAGATGGGGGCCAGTTGAGGTTGTACAAAAATGGAAATTTGGTTGGTGTTGCCGATTACCATTACCTGGACAGGATAGGCGGCTCAACCGAGGGCTGGGTAGCCATTGGTGCTAATATTAGTTTAGTCACTGAAGGTGAGTATTCCTATTTTGCAATGAATGAAGCAACTCCAGAGAGTCTCTCTGGATCCATGGATGATTTGGCCATATGGCATGTTGCAAGAAGTGCCGAGGATATTCAGTCGATCTACAAGAAGGGCTTGGGAGGTGAGGATGTCTCAAAAGCATCCGTGACCATCCCCGCTTTTGTTGAACCGGGGACCGTGGAGCCCGAGATCAGCGTGGTTCGCAATGCCGATGGAACGGTGACGGTGACGTACACCGGGAAGCTGCAGTCGGCGCCTTCTGTGAACGGACCGTGGGAGGATGTGGAGGGTGAGAGTCCGCTAACATTGCAACCGGATCAGCCGGCGAGGTTTGCCCGGGCCATTAGTGAGTAATTTGGTTGGTTTAACCAAAAGGAGAACACTCACCCGAGGCTGGGCATAGTGCCCGGCCTTTTTTTGGTGTCGCTTGGCCAAGCGCTTTTGGTTTGGTTTCTTTTTCTTCCAACGGGGCGTGGTGTTCGTTAGGTTGGTTTTGGCGCGTCGGCTATACTGCGCTGGGCTGTCGTTATGGCGATCTGTTTCAACCAGTTGGTCAGTCGTTGTGCTGTTATCCAGCAGATCATCCCGAACTCTGGCCGGAGGAACTCTACCATGGCGTCCAGTGGACAACCCAAAAGCAGGAAGCGACTATTTTCTGGGCACGACCTGGTTCACAAAATGAACAAGTTATTCAAGATTGCGGTGGCCTCCCTGCTGACAGCCGGATTTTGGCACTCTTCAGCCCTTGCCTAGAAATCAAATGGCATAAGGGGAAATTGAAGAAATGAGAATACTGGTTTCGACCCTCATTCTTTCGGTGTCGCTTCACGCGGCGGATCAAGAGGAAGTGATCAAGGCGGATGTTGTCGTTTACGGGGCAACCCCGGCGGGTGTCTGTGCGTCAGTTGCTGCTGCCCGGGAGGATGTCTCAGTGGCCTTGGTTTCACCCTATGACTATGTCGGTGGAATGATGACCGGTGGCTTGAGCTTGAGTGACGGGAACCAATGCGTTCGCCAACTGATGGGTGGTTTATTTGTCGAGGTATACCAACGGATTCATAAACACTATCAGGACGCCGGGGTGAAGCTGGACTGGGAGGTTGATCTAGCCAAATACAACAAGTGGACCAACGAACCGCACGTTGCCGAGAAGGTGTTCCACGATCTGCTTAAGGAAGCGGGGGTTAAAATTTATTTAAAGCATCAGTTGGTGAGTGTTGAAAAGGATGGTGCAAAGATTAAGTCCTTTAAAACCAACAAGGGAGCTTTTCATGCTTCCCAGTTTATTGACGCAACGTATGAAGGCGATCTGATGGCGGGTGTCAAGGTGTCCTATGCCTTGGGTCGGGAAAGTAAAAAGCAATATGGCGAAACATTAGCCGGCCACCAGTTCCCCAAGAAACCTGTTGAGGTTAATCCTTTCAATGCCGCCGGAAAACCTTTGGCTTTTCTGACTGGAAATTCGCTGGGCAAGGATAACGGAGATGGCAAGATTATGACCTACAGTTTCCGGATCGTCATCTCGACAGATCCTGCAAACCAAATCCCGATGCCCAAGCCAGCTGCTTATGATCCGGCCCGCTTCGAACTGGCCCGGCGTTATATCAAGGCAACCCCCAAGGCGGCCGGTCGCATGGTTTCGGTGGACGGTTATCCGCTGCCGGGGAGGAAGATCGACCTTAATAACGGTATCGGCCGACAGATTTCATCCGGCTTGGTCGGGGCAAGCTGGGCATGGCCTGAGGCAAGTTATGCGGATCGTAAAAAAATCTGGGAAGCACACAAACAATATACCTTGGAACTGATCTGGTTTCTTAGAACTGATCCGGTGGTGCCCGAGGCCGTTCGCAAGAAGTTTGCGTCCTATGCCTTGGCCAATGACGAGTTCCAAAAATACAAAGGCTGGCCGCCGGCCCTCTATGTCCGGGAAGGCAGGCGCATGATTGGCGAGTACATACTCACCCAGCACGACATTCGGAGCAATCCAAAGAAGAAGGACAGCGTCGGGATTAGTTCCTTCCCGATTGATTCGCATGACTGCCAACGGGTTCCCACGGCCAATGGGAAGGGATGGATTAATGAAGGAACCATTTTCCCCCTTCATATCAATGGCACCCGGCACGGACACCCCTATCAGGTTCCTTACCGGTCACTGACTCCCAAGCGTGCACAATGCGTTAATCTGCTGGTCCCGGTTTGCCTCTCGAGCAGTCATGTGGCCCTCTCGAGTATCCGGGTGGAGCCAACCTGGATGATGCTCGGCCAAAGCGCCGGGGTGGCTGCTGCGGTAGCTTTAAAAAAGAAGACTGATGTACAGGACGTATCGTACGCCCAGTTAAAAGAGCGTTTGTTGAAGCAGAAACAGGTGGTTGATTTTCCAGAAGGTTACATGATCGGCGAAAATCTTCCTGCCAAGCTAGAGAAATTACCGGGTATTGTGCTTGATGATCGTGTGGCAAAGAAAAAAGGGCTTTGGAATACATCCCGAAATTTTCGTCCCTACGTGGGCGTGGGCTATATCCATGACGATAACGCGAGCAAGGGAGAAGCCAGCCTTACCTTTGAAACTAATATAAAGAAAAGTGGCCGCTACGATTTGTGTTTGGCCTACTCACCTCATCCTTCCCGGGCCAGTAATGTTCCCCTGAGTATTGAAGCTGATGGCCAGAGTCAGAAGATTTCCGTCAACCAACGATTGCCTCTGGATTCGGGCTTGAGATTTCGCACCCTCAAGACGCTTGATCTAAAAGCGGGGCAAAAGGTAGTCATCCGCTTGAGTAATGAAGACACCGATGGCTTTGTGGTTGTGGATGCACTGCAACTATTGAACCATGCCGAAAAATGAGAGCTATACTTTCCCTGCTTACGTTCGTCGCGCTTTCCATTCAAGCGGCCCCCAAGCCCAACATTGTCCTCTTCCTTGTCGATGACATGGGCTGGATGGACAGCACACCGTACGGCTCGAAGTACTACGAAACGCCCAACATGGAACGCCTTTCCAGGCAGTCGATGCGTTTTACCGATGCCTATGCTCATCCACTTTGTTCGCCGACACGGGCTTCCATTCTCAGCGGTCAATACCCCTCACGGCATGGGGTCACCACTGCAAGCGGACATCAGCCCGCCCGACCCGAGGGGCAGTCGCGTTACCCCAAGGGAGCGCCGCCGTACAAGCCTCTCCTCTACGCCGCCAGCAAGAACTATTTGGATCCCTCCCTGATCACCTTGCCCGAGGTGCTTGGCGAGGCCGGCTATTCCACCGGGCACTTCGGTAAGTGGCACTTGGGGCTGGCCCGGGAGCACTGGCCTGAGAAGCACGGCTTTCAGGTGGCGTTCCATGCTCAACCCAGTCCCGGACCGCCCGGTTCGAATTACTTCTCACCGTATGGCGTTCACAAAACCGGCGAACCCAGCCCCAAACATCCGGTGGGGACGATCACCGATGGACCCAAGGGTGAATACATCACCGACCGCCTGACGGACGAGGCGATCCGGTTCGTTGAAAGATATAAGAATGAACCGTTCTTTCTAAACTTCTCGCACCACGCCGTTCACGGACCGTGGGGGCACAAGGAAGATTATACGAAGCAGTTTGCCAATAAAGTCGACCCTCGCGGCCACCAAAAGAATCCAATCATGGCGTCGATGCTTAAGAGTGTGGATGAAAGTCTGGGCCGTCTGTTGGACAAACTCGATAGACTCGGGTTGACGGACAACACGCTGTTCATCTTCTATTCGGATAATGGAGGCAATACGCATAGCAACTTGCCTGGTGCCCGGGGAATGGACGTGAAACAAGGCCATCCGAAATGGAAGTTCGTACAGGACTGGAAGAAATGGGCAGGCGACCAACCGCCCACCAACAACGCTCCGCTGCGCGAGGGCAAGGGACGTATCTACGAAGGTGGACAACGCGTTCCATTGATGGTGCGCTGGCCCGGTCAGGTTGAATCCGGTTCCATCAGTGATTCCATCGTCGGCCCAATCGACCTTTATCCGACGATTCTCGAAGCCGCCGGTTTGGAGAAGCCCAAAGAACATATCGTGGATGGTGAATCTATCGTTCCCATCCTGAAGCATACGGGCAAACTCAACCGTCAGGCATACTTCACCTGGTTTCCGCATCTGATTCCTGCGGTATCGGTTCGGCAGGGTGATTGGAAGTTGATCCGACGGTTCGAGCCGCATCCTAAATATCCTGAAACAGTCGAGCTTTACAACCTCAAGAACGATGTTGGCGAGACCCGAAACCTCGCCGGGAAGATGTCCAAGAAGGTGGACGATCTTCAGGCTTTGATCGATGGCTTCGTGAAGGAAACTGGCGCGCTATATCCCAAGTCGAATCCTGCTTACAATCCAAACGCGAAACCAACCACGTCAAAGTCCAACCCCCAACGCCCATCTCCGGAGCAGTTTCTCCAGAGACGCGACACGAACGAGGATGGTTTCATCACCCTCAAGGAATACATCGGCAATCCGAAGAACCGCAACGTGCCGGCCCTGACCAAACGGTTCAATAACTGGGACCGCAACAAGGATTCGCGACTCGCAATGGAAGAACTGAAGAAAACGAAATGATGAAGTGGGTTCTCACGCTCTGCGCCCTGGCCGGCTTCGATAAGGACGCCGTGGGTAGCAACGCCAATCCAAAAGCTCGTTCGACAGGCTATAGATCAAATAAGCAACAGAAAAATAAGCATGGAAGAAAAACAGAGTAAATATGACGCCATCGTAATTGGGGCCGGGCACAACGGATTGGTAACCGCAGGTTATCTCGCACGGAGAGGCATGAAGGTTGCCGTTTTCGAAAAAAGAAACGTTGTTGGTGGATGCGCTGTCACCGAATCGCCATGGGAAGGCTATAAGGTTTCCAGCTTGGCCTACGTTAACAGTCTGTTTCATCCCCAAATCGTTAAAGACCTGAAACTGAAAGATCATGGCTATGAAATGATCCCAAGGGTTCCATCATCCTTTACGCCTTTCCCTGATGGCCGCCACCTGCTTTTAGGGCCGGATAAACAATTTAATATCGATCAAATTTCCAAGTTCAGCAAGAAGGATGCAGAGGCTTATCCGCGTTACGAGGCCATGCTGGATGATATTGCCTCGGTGCTTGAGCCCATCCTGTTGATGACGCCCCCCAATCCGAGGAAACTGGTTATCGGGGAGATGTATGAATACGGGAAATATTTATGGAAAAACAAGCCTCACCTGCAAAAGCACTTGTCGGCATTGACCCGCCTTATGGCCGGTTCGGCTACCGACATGCTGGATGAATGGTTTGAGAGCGAAGAACTGAAAGTTACCCTGGCGACGGACGCTGTCATCGGGGCCAACGCCGGTCCGGCAACACCGGGCACCGCCTATGTTTTGTTTCATCATGTCATGGGTGAATGCAATGGAGTTCGAGGAGTCTGGGGCTATATGAAGGGCGGCATGGGTGGGCTGTCCAACAGTATTGCCTCCTCCTGTAAGGCCATGGGCGTCGATATTTTCACCAGCAATGGTATTGCGAAAATCAAAATCAAGGACGGGCGTGCCCAGGGGGTGATGACAGAAGCAGGCGATGACTATGAATGCAAGATACTGGCCACCGGCGCAGATTGTAATATTACCTTCAACAAGTTAATGGATAAAAACGATCTGCCCGATGAGTTCTTAAAGGATGTCAATAGGATCAATTATGACAGCGCGTCGGTGAAAATAAATCTGGCGCTGGCTGAATTACCCAACTTCAAGGCTTGCCCGGGAACTGAGGTCAGTCCCTGGCATCACGGCACCATCCACATGTCTCCCAGCATGCAATACGTAACCGACGCCTATGCCGATTCTGTCGCCGGACGACCCAGCCAGTCTCCCATCATTGAGGCCACTCTTCCCAGCGCCCTGGATCCGTCTGTGGCCCCGGAAGGAAAACACCTGATGAACTGCTTTGTTCAGTATGGGCCCTTTGAATTGCGCAATGGTCTGAGTTGGGACAGGGAAAAAGGAAAATTAATGGATCGCGTGATAGAAATTCTTGGGGAATACGCTCCCAACCTGCCAGGGTCTGTCCTTCACAAGCAGATCTTCACGCCCGTCGATATACAAACTGAATACAACGTAACGGGCGGAAGTTTATTTCATGGTCGGATGTCGCTTGACCAGATGTTTCACATGCGACCCGTGCCTGGCTATTCGAATTTCAAGACGCCCATAAAGAACATGTATATCTGCGGCAGCGCGGTTCATCCCGGCGGTGGCGTCATGGGAATCCCCGGCTGGAACGCCGCCCGCATGATTCTGCATGAAGAGAGGAATTAGCATTTCGTGCCCCCGCGGCTCCGCGTGAGAACTTTTGAATCGACAGAGCGCATGCTAACGGCTTTTCCACCAGCGCACCCAAGCTGCTCCCGGCGTTTCCACGCGGAATTGCACCAGCCGTTGATGCACCACTCCGGTGATGTACACCGTGCGGCCGTCGGGGCCGCCGAAGCAGAGGTTGCTGGGGCGCGCGCCGAGCACGTCAATCTCGCGCAGGATTTCCCCGGCGGGTGACAGCACGACCACGGTGCCTTTGCCGTAGCGGGTGATGTATAGATTGCCGTCCACGTCGCAGCGCATGCCGTCGAAACCGTGGTCGGGGAATTTTTTCAAAAGTGTTTTATTCGCCAGCGAGCCATCGGGCTGGAGGTCGAACATCCACACGTTGCGCTGTTTGCTTTCGTTAACATAAAGTTTTTTGCCGTCGGGGCTGACCTCGATGCCATCGGCTTGGCCGCACAGCCCAAGCGACAAGGTAAACAGGAGGAGTGTGAGGGTTTGTTTCATTTCTCTTCCGCTTTCAATCCTTCACCCGTCTTGCCGCCGTGTTTGCGGAGCAGATCAGCGGTTTCGGTTTGTTTCCACTCATAGGCCAAATCTAACGGCGTTTTTTTATCTCTATTCTTCGCGTTTACATCCGCACCATTTGTGATAAGTAGTTCGGCAATTTCCGTGCGTCCTATCAGGATTGCTATATTCAAAGGAGTCGGTCCGCTCTCATTCGAATTTATATCCACACCCTTCGTAATGAGTAGTTCGACGATTTCCTTGCGACCGCTTAAAGCCGCATATTGCAAAGGAGTTACTCCCTGCTTATCCTTTGTATTCAAATCCGCACCCTTGGCAATAAGTAGTTCAACAATTTCCTTGTAACCAAACTGGGCTGCGCGGTTTAAAGGAGTTTTTCCCCATAAATCTTTCGCATTCACGTTCGCACCTTTGGACAGAAGCAGTTCAACGATTTCCTTCCGGCTAAACTGAACTGCATTGTGCAAAGGTGTCCATTCAGAAACACCCTTCGCATTCACGTCCGCGCCATCAGCTAGATGTTGTTTAACGGCTATAATGTTCCCAGTTTGTGCAGATGTGTGAATTGTAACAAGTCGTGTCGTCCCACACCCGACCAACAGCACGGCTGCGATTATTGTGATTAGGAGGTGTTTCATGGTGAACCGACAGTCATCACGTTGTGGAGGAGGGCAACACGGAAAACTGCCCATTGAAAACCATCTCATTCAAGGTTGGACAGTAATGATTGCACGGCGATATGCAGTTAGGCTGGGAGTGCCGTTGTCCTCAATGGTAAGGATGACGTGGATGGTTCTGCTTTTAGAGGAACCACTAACGGATTGCGGGAATGTTAATATGGTTTCCAGACTGTGGAGTTGGGTAAGTTTTACGCCGTTTGAGGATGTACTGGCTTCCCTGTAGATCATCC
>Ga0208406_1000678_pt1 | contig 13661 bp, 17 predicted proteins | sample ETNtaG_15_FD_185769 | JGI IMG/M metagenome (GOLD analysis project Ga0208406, IMG submission 185769) | Marine microbial and viral communities from oxygen minimum zone, Eastern Pacific Ocean - ETNP201302PF89A (SPAdes) (version 2) | ecosystem: Environmental > Aquatic > Marine > Oceanic ...
CGCAATCATGGTTTTGGATAAAGGAACTAAAAAATCAATGAAAAATTTCCAACTATTGGCACCGTCCAGCTTTGCGGCTTCCAAGAGTTCGTCAGGAACGGATTTGTAAAACTGCCTGAAAAAAAAAGTAGCAATAGCTGAGGCTGATAACGGCAATATCAAACCAGTGTAAGTGTTCACAAGACCAAGATTAGAAACTACTTGATAGCTTGGCATTATTCTAAGTTCAAGCGGTACAAGCAAAGTTAAAAAGATTATCCAAAAAATAGGCACAGCAAGTTTGAATCTAAAATATACGATAGTATAAGCAGACATTAGTGATGTAAGTACCGTAAGAGTTGCAATGCCAAATGCCATAATAAAACTATTTATGAGCATACTAGAAGCTGTAATCTCTTGAGAAAACCCTCCTTTTTGGTTTAACACTCTATCATAGTTTTCAATAAATTGATCACCTAAGCCCCACTGCATTCCCTGTGATAATATTGTACCATTATCATGAGTGGAACTAGCAAAGATAATCCAGATTGGAACAACCATTAGAAGAACTCCAACAATCAAAATAATGTGAACCAAATATTGAGAAATTGTTCTGCTCATTAATTATAATGTATCCTTCCTTCAATGAATCTAAATTGAAAAACTGTGATTACTAAAACAATCAACATCATAATGATTGATTGGGCCCCAGCACTTCCAATATCAAGTCCTCTAAAGCCATCAATATAAGCCTTGAAAACAAGTGTTTTGGTTTCACCACTAGGCGCTCCAATAGTTGTCGTATCTATAATCCCAAGTGTATCAAAAAAAGCGTAAGTAATATTAATAATTATTAAGAAAAAGGTAGTTGGCATTAATAAAGGAAAAGTAATAGTCCAAAATCTTCTAAAGTTACTTTTACAATCAATCATTGACGCTTCAATGATGGATTTTTGAATGGTTTGAAGTCCTGCTAAAAAGAAAATAAAATTTGCACTTATTTGTTTCCAAGTTGCTGCAATAAAAACATAAATGTAAGCGTCATATATATTGTCATACCAATTAAAACCCCAAATGTTATGAAAAAAACTATACAAAATTCCTAATCTTTCACTGAAAAAATAATTCGCTGTTACTCCTACAACTGCAGGCGCTATAGCATAGGGCCAGATGAGCAAGGTTTTGTAATAACTTTTGCCATGAATAACATTATTTGCCTGAACTGCTAAAAGCAATCCTATGGAACAGGAAAAAAAAGTAATCACACATATGAAAATAATAGTAAATTTAAATGCTCTTAAATACGTAGCATCCGACATAGAAAAAATAAAATTATCAAAACCTGAAAAATACCTTCCAAAACCAAATGCATCCTGAGTTGTAAAGGCATCAGTAAATGTTTGAACAATTGGCAAATATAAAAAAATTAAAATGATCGCAAGTTGTGGTGCAACAAAAAAATATTGCGTAAAATATGAACTAAATTGAACTTTTTTCATAGAAATTAAAGAGATTAAGGAGGACTTACGTCCTCCTTAAAATTATTTAGTTTATAAAGTTTTTGCAAATTGCGCTAGTAATTTAGCAGCGCCTGCATCAGTATTTTTCCAACCTTGTTCTACAGAAATTTCTCCAGATAACATTTTATGAACATTTTCGTAAATCACTTCACGAATTTGAGGCCAGTTGCCAGCTCTGTATCCACCAGGAATAGTTGAGCCAGTTAAACTTAACTGTTCTCCAACTGCTTGATGATATGGAGATGCATTGTAGAATCCAATTGCATTTGCAAGTTCTGTTGCTGAATAAGTTACAGCAGCATAACCTGACATATTATGATAGAATAATTGGATTTCAGGAGTGGTCATATATTCTGCTAATTTCATGAGAGCGGAATATTCTTCATCTGATTTACCAGACAAGATCCAATTTGCTGCACCCCCAATAAATGTTGGATATGCTTTTCCACCAGTCATTGAGCTCCAATAAGGAATGTGATTAACAGAAAAGTTTGGAACAACACCCTTCATGCCACTAAATGATGCTGCAGAACCAAGCCAAAAAGCTGCTTCGCCTGCAATGAAAGGAGCTTGGTTGTCACCCCATGCACGTCCTTTGTAATCATACCATCCTTTATCTTTCCACTCTTTAACTTTTTCCCAGTGAGTAATAAATTCTGGAGTGTCAGCGAAAAGTGTTGTTGTTGGAACAGCATCATAACCATTATTGCCATCAGTCATTAAAAGATTATGTCTGGAAAAGAAGTTTTCAGTCCAAATCCAAGGGCTATGACTTTGTAACATTGGAATATATCCAGCGTCCTTAATTTGCTGTGCAATGCCTTCAAACTCTTCATAAGTTTTTGGAATTTCTGTTACACCAGCTGCTTCTAAAATGTCCATATTAGCGTACATTAAACAAGTTGAGCTGTTGAAAGGAATGCCAATCATTTTTCCATCTGAATCTGCATAGAAATTTCTGATCCCTGGAATGTAATCATCTTTATTGAAATTTACACCATGCTCTGCTGCCATATCTTCAAACGGATATACAACTCCATTTTTTACCTGCGCAACCATGATTGCTGCACCTGCATCATAGACTTGAACCATATGAGGATGTTCGCCAGCCCTGTATGCTGCAATAAATGCCGCTAAGATATCCTCGTAACTTCCTTTACTAGTAGGAATTAATTTAGATTCATCTTGCTTTGCGTTCCATCTATTAGCTATTTCATTTATGATAGACTCCAGTTTACCAGTGTGTCCATGCCAATAATGAAGCTCAATTGGAGCCGCAAAGGATGGAAAAGATAGGAAAACTAGAGTTACTAAAGCTATTAAAGCTTGAAAAGTCTTTTTCATAGTACCTCCTAAAAAATTTATTAATTAATTTAGAAACCAACATTAAATTAATTTAATTATATTGATATAATTAATAAAACGTTTTACTTGTCAATAATAATATTAACTTGGTTAGATGTTTTTGGTTGAGGAAATCCAAAATGAATAAAAGAATAGTTCAATTTGTTGCGCATACAGTCCTCATTCTAGTAGTAATATTTCTACAGAGGTGATTTATTCAAGGATTGTTTCAAACAGAGAAATAGATGAGTTTTTTAAAATTAATAATTAATCATTACATAAACATAAGGAATTAATAATAATATAATCATTATTCCAAAAACTATTATTGTTTTTCTCATTCAATTTTTCAAAATGATGTTAAGTTTCCATTCTATCCGCTCTCCAAATAGTCAGCGCTATGATCGCTAAAAAAGGAAGGCACATCAGATTTATAGCTTGCCAGCTTGTCATGTTAAGAAATAATCCCGCTGAGAGAGCGGCCATTCCTTGTGCGCTAAATACGGTAAAATCATTATATGCCTGGGCTTTATATTTCTCTTCCGACCTATAGCTGATGACCAGTAAGCTCGTTCCGGAAACAAACAGAAAATTCCAACCAAAACCAAGGAATGCTAATGCAATCGCATAATTCATGAATGTCTGATCGAAAAAATAACTTAAAAAAATACAGATTGCAAAAAAAGTTATCCCAAAGTACATGATCATACTGTGTCCCAGCCTTTGAATTAACTTCCCAGTGATAAGCGAGGGTAGAAACATGGCAACGATATGCCATTGGATCACAGATTTTGTTTCATCTAAATTAAACTTTTCATTAACGTGCATGCTTATGGGCGTTGCGGTCATCAGAAAGGCCATAATCGCATAGGCAAAAGCGGTGGCGGTAATTGCTTGTAAGAATCTTGGTTGTAAAATTAATTCCATATAACTTCTTCCCTGAAAAGATCTGTCACTTTCAGATTCATTCATACTTTTCAAGAAAGTCAATAAAACAGCAGGCAGAAGGACCAGGAAAGCTAATGACAGATATGAGCCCACATAAAGTTTGTCAAAAAATAAATCTTTGGTTAAATTTGCGATATTAGGCCCTATCAGGGCGGATAAAATTCCACCCAGTAAAATCATTGAAACTGCTTTTGGAATTTTTTCTTTTTCAACGCTTTCACTGGCGGCAAATCGATATTGATGAACAAAGGCTAAACCCATCCCCATCAGCAAACAGGAAATACAAAAAAGTGTAAAACTTTCAATGCTGATTGAATAAGCCGCGAGAAGAGCTGAGAGGGAGCTGCCGATTGAAGCGCTTACAAAACCTAATTTCCGACCAAACTTGCTCATTATATAGGATGCAAAAATGGCGCAAGAAGCTGTTCCAATGATGAATAATGCGGGCGGTAAGGTTGAAAGGGCTTTTATCGAAATAAGTCGGGAACCGATAATTCCACTTAAGAAAACATTAACGGTAGCGAGGCTAAAACCAAATGCTTGACTTAAGGTTAACAGCCATAAATTACGATTATTCATATTTTCTCTCACCTCGTTTTTTATTACTTATATATATTCCTCGCAGTTGGCGGCAGGGTAATTGATAATGGTGGGCCCTCAGGGATTTGAACCCCGGACCACTCCGTTATGAGCGGAGCGCTCTAACCAACTGAGCTAAGGGCCCTAAACAGGCTTAATATACATCTTAATTCTAAGTTTCAATTATATATTTGATTGAGTTAAGTGTTATTACCTAAGACAAAATTCTCAACTTTTTTATACAAATCCTCAGTAACTGTAAAATAAAAACCGTTTTCTTCATGAACGCTGTGATTGCGCCCTGTCACACTTTTGTCACAACAAGGAGTGTAGAATGGCATCAATCCGCAGAAGAAATAATAAATGGCAGGCTCAAGTTAGGCGAAGGGATTGCCCTTTAATAACACAAACATTTCGCACCAAAGAATCAGCTACAAAATGGGCTCGTGAAGAAGAAACTAAAATTGATGATGGTTTCTTGGTTCTCAAAAACAAGTGTAAAAAATATTCCCTTAGACAGCTCATCAATCGCTACATAAATGAGATTCTCCCAAAGAAACGAGCTGGGTTTAATGAAACAATAATTCTCAAAGCTTTTATGAGAGAAGGTTTCGTGAACAAACCAGTATCGCACATAACATCTGAATATTTTGCAAAATATCGAGATAAAAGATTGCAGAAAGTTAAGCCGGCAACGTTATTAAGAGAGCTTTGTGTTGTGCAACACTTGTATTCTATAGCAAATAAGGAATGGGGCTTTAATATTCCTAATCCCATTAAGAGTATTCAAAAACCTAAACTTAACAATAGAAGAGAAAGAAGATTAACGGAATACGAATACAACTTTCTGGTTAAGGGAAACTACCCTCAACAAACACTAAGACACATCATTGAAGTGGCCATTGAAACAGCGATGAGGCGTGGTGAAATTCTAAACATCAAACCGGAACACATCAAGGGACAGACTTTATTAATTCCAAAAACCAAGAACGGTCATCCACGCACAATACCTCTTACTAAAAGAGCTTTGTATATTCTAGAGAACACGCAACTCCCCTTCCCCATGTCTGCCAATGCAGTGAGGCTTGCTTGGGACAGGTTGAAGAAAAAAGGAAATATCAAAGACCTGCACTTCCATGATTTACGCCACGAGGCTATCTCACGGCTCTTTGAGAAAGGCTTAAGTATTCCAGAGGTAACCTTAATATCTGGACATAAGGATGTGCGAATGCTTTTTCGCTACACACATCTCAAGGCAGAGGATATAGTGAAAAAGCTATGAGAAGCTTGGCTTTAGTCGTTATTGCAGCATCTTTTCTTTTGTCATATTCAATTGATGCAGCAGAGGATTTTCGTTTTTCAGGCAGGATAAAGTGCGAACTGTCCGCAACCTACATTGTCTTTGACTTTGACAATAAAATTGCCATTCGAAACAATTATGATTCCTCCCGGTACAAATTATCAAACTATGAGACAAAAAAGAATAAGTTTAAAAAAACCATTCATACTTTTTCCTGGTATGACGTGAAAAATAATTTTCTGGGGTATTGGGTTATCTCAGATGATTCAAAGAACATTGAAGAGATTAAATTTGACAGAGAGGGAAGAATTTTTTCTGTAAGCAGAACCTGCTCGGAATTTAATAATAATAACATTGGTGAACTGGTATGGGAATGACCAATGATGACCTTATTTATTTTTACCAATCCATCAATAAATATATTGAAAGGTGAATAATTATTCCCAGATATTTGTTGTTGGAGACATACATGGCTGTCATATTTTGCTTGCTCAAATACACAAAAAAATTCTAGATAAGTCCAATAATACGAGCGGAAACAAACTACTTGTATATTTGGGTGATTATATTGATAGAGGGCCAAAGATTAAGGAAACAATTCAAGCACTTTTAGATTTTCAACCTGATAATTTTCAACAAATATTTCTTTTGGGAAACCATGAGCAGATGATGCTCGATTTCATCAATAACGTCCCAGATAGTTTGTATCTTTGGATGTTAAACGGCGGTGATGAAACATTAAATAGTTACGGAATAAAAGACACGGTATTTTTTAACAATGAAACTAAAAGCAAAGAAACGATACGTGGTGAATTGGTCAACAACATTCCAAAAAACCATCTTAAATTTTTTCATAATCTCACTTTATCTTACAAATGGGGTGATTATTTCTTTGTTCACGCAGGCATTGACCCTGATGTCCCTTTGAATAAGCAAGATAAAAATACATTGATATGGCAACGAAAAAGCAAGTTTCTTGATAATACAAAACTGTTTGAAAAAATCATTGTACATGGTCATACTCCTCAACCAAAAATAGAAAATTTAGCTAACCGAATAAATTTAGATACTGGGGCATTCTACACAGGAATTCTCTCTTGCTTAATTATTAATACTAAGACAGGTGAAAAGAAATTTATTAGTACAAAAAATTAAAATGAAAATATTGAGTTAGTTTATGATGATAGCTTATATCTGTCGATGTCCTTATAAATCGGCCCGTCTTTAGTAAGAATGGATTCTTTCAAATAAAAATCCCTGACCATAAATGATATTTCATTTACACTCATTTCATTGATTAACCGGAGAAAAGAATTTTTATCTGCAAGACTTTTAACACGAGCGATAGTAACGTGGCCCATAAACCTGTATTCTGATTCAAAAATATCATTCAAACAATTATCAACCAATGGCTGCAAGAGTACGTTAGAGACCTTCACCCAAATTATTTTGATAAACTTTTGAGAAAAAACACCAACATCCTTTAGTGTCAATTCAAACGGATGATGCTTGATGGAGGATAATCTTTTTTTAACATCGTTTATCACCCCACTTTCTATTTCACCTAAGAACTTTAAAGTCAGATGTAAATTTTCACCAGAGGTTAACCTTCCATTGAAGTTAGGCTTAAGTTTTTCTTGTATTTTTTGAATTTCCTTAATTGCATCCATAGATAAATCAATGCCAATAAAACATCGCATAATTTATCATACCACCATTAAACAAAAGTTTAAGAGGGTTTTTTTTAGGTATAAGCAATCCACAAACTTGTTAATATTATTGTATTATGTTGCTTAAACCAGTTTTCCTTCTTTAATATTTCATGAAATATATAATGATAAAAGAGAATGTTAGAAAAATTATTAATAATTTGCTGCTATTTTGATTATCATCCCAGAACCAGATTGGTGGATGTGAAAATTGGATTTGGACCTTCAGGAAAGATTGAAAAGGTTGAATGTATGATTTGCAAGAAAGTTTACATTCGTGACAATAAAACCATCAATCCGACAATAATTCTGCTAGTCATTTTACTCTTTGTCATAGTTATGCTACTCTTTTAGTGTGGATGGAATTATTTAAAAAACATTAACTGTCGCAGATTCCATGGAAATTTTTTTCAAAATAATGCTTGCGATTAATTATATAAAGCATACGCTTACTAGTGAAGATAGGAGGGTATTATTGATACCGCCAGTTGTCTGATGGGTGGTGGCCACAACCAACATTATTTTAAACAATTTAGCAGAACTGTTTCACAGTCCTAGCATTAGGTGATGAGCCGAAATATACCCCAATCAACACGATATGTTATTGGGGTTTTTCTTATTTTTTGTAAGGCTTCAATTTCTCCAATATTTTTATCATACAATCAATGATATCATTGATGCACTGAGCTACTATTTCTTCTTTTTTGGTAGTATTAATCTTACTAGTAGCTTTTTTTTTGGTTTTCTTCTTTTTAGCAGCCATAAGTTTTCTTTATCATTATGAATATACTTAATCTATAAATAAAAGTTTTTCTAGGCATCCAAGGACGTACCAGCGGTGACTATCAACAGGAGGAGTAATATGAAAAGTAAGATACGCCCAAGTAATGCCATATTAACAATTGATTCTTAAAAACTGAATCAAGCATAATCATAATGTAATTAAGGTAAAATTATGAAGAGGAGTAATTAGTTGGAAAATTAGATTAAAGTGTAATTAATAGTTTTTTTGTTTTTCTAAAAAAATCAATAACTTTTCTTCAACATTAAATTCAAAGAGATTGTTGTGCCCGGCATTGGGAACAAATAAAGCCTCTTTTGGTTCAGGAGCAGCATCAAATACCTTTTTTCCTAATGATATGTTAATGATGTTGTCTTTTTCTCCGTGTATCACCAGCAGCGGTGATTTAGTGTTTCCTATTATCCTCAGAATGTCATAACGGTCTAACACCAACCATTTAGCAGGTAGATACCAAAAATGACGCTGAGCAACGTCAGCGATGGACGTAAAGGGGGCCTCTAAAACCGTGGCAGCAAAGGCAGCCTCAGAGGACAATTTTACTGCTACTCCGCATCCTAAGGATTCACCGTAAAGAATAGTTTTATCAGAGGATATTTGTTGTTTTGATAAAAACTCCAATGCCGACAGAGCATCATAATATAGACCCCCCTCCGTAGGCTTGCCTGGATTGCCGCCATAACCTCTGTATTCAAGAAATAAAAAACCATAGCCAGCAGTGATGAAACGTTTAAATTTCTCAACCCTATGTCCGACATGTCCTGCGTTGCCATGAAAGATGAGGATTGTATATCCATCTTGCGTTCTCGGTTTTTTAAACCAAGATTTTAGAACTAATCCATCCGATGTGGTGAGTTCAATCTCTTTTAATCCACTATCAATAAAATACGAAACGTCAATTTTCTCTTTTGAGGGGAAATAGAGGTAAGACCTTTGAAAAAAGAAAAGGAACAAGACAAGCAGTGCATAAATACCAATGGCATAAGTTAGGATTAATAACATTTTTGTCATTTCATAATATTTATGAAAACTGAATTAGTTTTATAGCACCATTGTTTCAAGAATGAATAGATGAATACGCAGCACTAACTTCTCTTGAAAGATTTTATAGCCAGTACGTAAATAACAATATTAGTGAAAATAAGTAAAAACCCTAAATAAAATTGTAATTCAGCAGTTAGATTGTCAGGATAGACAATGGGCATTAAATATTGTTCAATAAAACTGCTTGGATAACTTTTCAAACCCGCCTTCTTTAAAAACCAATTTTCTAAATATGTTAATGGACAGATAGAATGAGATAATTCAATATATGCTCCATAAATAACAGAAGGAATATGAATAAAAGCAATTTTTTTTGATGCAAAGAGAATCAACGCTCCAAATATAACAAAAACTATAAAAGCAAAGTGCATTGCAAGTGTTAAATTGGCACCAAAACCATAGTACATTTTAATATCCCGCCATTATACAGTTAAAAGGTCTCTTACATTCTTAATATGAAAAATTTGTATATTTTTCACTTAAGTTCCAAAGCCTTTTCTGTGTGTTTTGGTTGTATGTTTGCCCAGAGCTGGTTAATGGTTCATGCTTGTGAAAATATTTTCCAGTAACTTCCTCTAAATCTTTCTTCATTGCCAAATAAATACTGGTTTCTGCGCCTTCCTGAGGACTTTTGCCAAAAAGTTTCTGGGACAGCATAAAGAAAAACTTCACTAAACCGCTGTTATTATGGCCCAGACCTGTATTAACAAATCCAGGATGCAAGCAGTTAACCGTTGCGCCTTTTGACTTTAGTTTATTTGATAAAAAATAAGTGAACAATATGTTGCACAACTTTGATTGACGATAGGCTCTATACCCATCATATGTCTTTCTCATTTCAATATCATCAAAATTTAAATCCATACCTTTATGAACAGATGAAGCAACGTTTACAATCCTTGGTTTATGGGAATCCAAAATCACCGGAAGAAGCAAACCCGTTAACAAAAAATATGCTAAATGATTAATGGCAAAAGTTTTTTCTATGCCATCAACACTTTCTTCTCTCTTAAAAAAAGCGGCTCCAGCATTATTTATCAGTACATCGATATTAGAAAATTTTCTCTTTACAAATTCCGCAATGCTTTTAATTTCTATTTGTGATGACAAATCACCATTGATAAAATGAACATCTTCATTGCCTGTATTTCTTCTAATTTCATTTAATTTATTTTTTCCTTTTAAAGCATTCTTGCCAGTTATGATTATTGTTTTTTTTGTCTTTGCAATTTCTTGAGCAGCTTGAAAACCAATGCCATTAGTACCACCTGTAATGAGAAAAATTTTCTTGCTCATATTTTTAATTATACCACCGTTCTCCCAAAGGTTAAGAGGGTTATTTTTGGGTTAACATATGGCACCGTAGAGGATATAGTTCTATGGTTAAAGCAAAGGGAATAATGATGAAAAAATATTTTGAAAAAAAATTTGGCGAGGGAACGGCATTTGACCTTGATTATGGTAAATTGCTGATTCTCGCTTTATTGATTTATATTGCATTTTTTAAATAAGAAGAAAAATAATTAGATAAAAAAATGTGAAGAGGTCAACGATATGATATCCAAGCCGATTTCCCCCAAAGATTAAGAGGGTGTTTAGGCAAAGGTTCTAAAACTGTTCTATTTTAAAATTAATTAATACAAATAAAGTAAAAAATATGAAAAAATTTGTTAAAATATGAGCAGCAAGGTACCCTGTCTGCACTTCTTTCCCTCCGACCACATTGCGGATACGCTGCATCTGTCCTTGGAGGCACAAGGGTGCTACATCCTCATCCTCTTTCACACTTGGAATAACAACTGCCGCCCCTACAAGGATGATGATAAGATACTACCACGCCTGCTGCGTGTAACCCCAAGGAAATGGCGAAAAATTAAGGAGGAGATTGCGCCCCTCTTTGACTTAAGTGATGGTACATTCAAGCAGAAACGTCTGGAGCAAACATGGAGGAAAGCTCTAGAGAGAAGCGAGAAGGCAAGAGAGGCTGCAAATGCAAGATATGACAAAAGAGTCTTTAAGGATAAGAGGCTTGCGGACGCATTACCAAGGCAATACTAACCATAATCATAATCATAATCATAACCATAAATATTATTATATGCTTTAGTACTGGGGAGTGATTGTGTTGTAAATAAATCTGCTATCAATCTGTCGTCAATGCAGTGTGTTTTGCTATCAACACTATTCCCCAGCTGAAGTAAAAGGGGTCGGTGAAGACCCCTTGAATATTAGTTAGTTTTTTTTCCAAAGCTATGAAGAGTATCGAAGGATGCCCTGTAGACCTTGCCGTTGGCATCATCTTGATGCCCGATGGGAAGAACGAATTTATCCTCCTCAAAGTTCGGCGGCTCAACTTTTACATTGAGCTCAAGCCCGTCACAAGAGCTCTTGGCTTTATCGAGGAACTCATAAGTACTTTTTGGTATATCCAGATGGAAAATAATTCTCTTAGCTCCACCCAGATTATTAAAAATACTGTAACTTCCTACTTCACCAAGACGCGGCTGCTCCTTCTTGTAAACATCAAGATAAATTTCCACTTTTGTCTCAAGATAGGTGTCCCTCGTTGTGCTGTAGTCGGCATTCACAATTAGGTTATCCCAAGTAACCCTTCCGTGTATGCCGCTAATGCCCGTCTCGCTAGACAACTTACCCTTCGACTCATAGTATCGGTTACTGAAGTCCTCCCAGTTCATGGGAATGGAATTACTATGGTAACACTCCAGCCTATCGACCTTGACAGTAATCCTACAACCACGATTTAGAAAACTTTTGTTAACCTCTTCTTTGTTTTCCTCGAAGTATTTATCGATGTCCTTCTTCATTGCTTGGTACTGTAAGTTGTAAATACGACTCAATGATACCTCGCTATGATTTAGGGATGCGTATACAAAATATTAGAAAATTATCAACGCACAATTATGGAAGTTGCAAAAATTCTTGAGTTTGTTAAAAGCAAAGAGTTTTATTAAGTAATAATTAGATAAATTTTCCAAATTAAGCCTAAAAAAATAATTAGGACAGAAAAATATTGTGCTGCTGAACGCAATATCCTTATTAAAAAAACAGCAACCACAAAACTAATTACAAAAGGTATAGAGGCTTCGTAGACATCTTTAGCAGAATAAAAAACAAAAGCATAAAAACCAATAACTGCTATGCTTAAAGTGTGGGGCCAACTCCAGCGAGCAAAAACAGTTCCTGTTGTTGAATCCTCTGGCTTAAATATATTATATGTTAAAGCCATAAAGGAGCCAGAGAGCATCATGATAACTTCAAGAGATTCAAAATAACTCATCTTACTTATTTTTTTTCATAAATATGTTTTTAAGACCTTCACTAACTGTATTTAATAAAGCCTTTACCCCTAAACTATTCATAATAATAAGTTAATGATTTATGGATGTTAAGGCAATCCTAGAATTATGGGGGGTGGGGGTAGTAAAAAAAACCCTTGTTCAGAAATGGGACCCAATTAAAAAAAACTCCCTCACATAGAAGTATAATCAATACGTTTGGATGTTGATGGTGCATTGCCGGCAGGTAGTACAGAGTAGAAAAATGTTACTCGCTCTTTGGCTATATAAACAATATCTGTATTACGTGGCACCCATAGCACGTCTCCAGGACCGGCTTCGAATATTTTGTCACCGACTTGTAACGTGAACTGTCCCTCAAGTATGTAGATGACCTCGTCATAAGTTATATGCCAAGGTATAGAGCAATCTTCAAAAACGCCAATCCCGGCTCCCAGTTTATCGGAAAACGATACATTGACCAAACCGATGGTTTTCATGCCGTTCACAGGCTCAAGGTCGAGGTCTTTTTTACGGAATATCTTTGTTTCTGACATAACGTCTCTCCTTATTAGTAGTTTCAATTTTTTTCATTACATTATTATTATCCTACCACCAACCACGAGGAATGTTGAGGGGAAAGGAATAGATTTTATAGTTTGGTTAACTTGGTGGTAAAGTCTTCTACAAAATAATTTTTTCCTTTAGAAAAAATTCTATAACCCTCATTTGTTAATATTCTTTTTTGCAAAGGAAGACCGCCTGGATACTTTTCATTAATCCTGCCATCGGACTTCAGGGTGCGCCAATAAGGGGTTATGCGTTTCTTGCCATCCCTCGCATCCTCTTCCGCCGCAAAAGCTGTTATCCAGGCAAAGATACCCGTCACTATGGGGCAAGCGGTGGTGGTTTTATGTTTTTGGGCCAGCTTTTTTCGCAGTTCGTTAATGGTAGTCAGTTTCCCCTTTGGCACTTTTTTCATCAACGCATTAACCTCCAAGGGTGAGGGTAGAACAAACTTTCCTTTGCCCCACTTCTTTTCAAGATTCTTTGGAATCTTTTTTATTTTGGGAAAGTCTTTCTCGTCATTGAGTTTGTCCCTAAATTTATATTTTTCTTTGTATCGCTTCACTTCATTGTATC
>Ga0208406_1000698_pt1 | contig 13473 bp, 10 predicted proteins | sample ETNtaG_15_FD_185769 | JGI IMG/M metagenome (GOLD analysis project Ga0208406, IMG submission 185769) | Marine microbial and viral communities from oxygen minimum zone, Eastern Pacific Ocean - ETNP201302PF89A (SPAdes) (version 2) | ecosystem: Environmental > Aquatic > Marine > Oceanic ...
TCGTCATGTCACGTCTGATAATTGGTCACATCCCTATTCGAGAGAATCAGCTGCTTATCCTGCAGAATGGACAAAAGATGGAAAATTCTGGCCGGCAGTAGGAAGAGTGGATAATGCTTATGGTGATAGAAACTTGGTGTGTTCTTGTCCAACGATTGAGGATTATGAAGATTAACGATCAGTTTTCAGAGCCAATCAAGATACCTTTTCTTGTATATCATTCAATATAGTTTCCAACTGGTTATTGTCTTCAAATATATTAAAGCCATCTGTTTCGATTAATAGAACTGGAATATCAATTAAATTGCTGATCCATTTATTATAGGACACGTTTAAGGTATGTAAATATTCTGGATCAATGGATTTTTCATAATCTCGGGATCGGCTTTTAATACGAGAAAGTAGTGTATCGGTTGATGCCTTGAGATAAACAATCAAATCCGGTTTGTGTAAATAGGATGTCATAATAGAAAATAAGTTACGGTAGTTTTTCCAATCTCTCTGATCCATAAATCCCATTTCATTGAGATTCCTGGCAAAAATTTCTACATCTTCATAAATCGTTCTGTCCTGGATTACCCCGCCATTAGACAAGCTCATGTCGTGATGGGATTTAAATCGTTTATGCAAAAAATAGACCTGCAGGTTGAAACTCCAACGGGACATATCTCCATAAAAATCACCCAAATAGGGATTATCGTCCACCGATTCAAAGTATGGTGTCCAGCCCAGTTTTTCTGCTACGATTTCCGTAAAAGTTGTTTTACCTACACCAATATTTCCGGCTAATCCAACAAATGGATGATTTTTCAATATATAACTCCCTTTATTTCAATGAGTTTTTCATACTTAATTTATAACGAATGACTAGAATGAAGAATCTCCTGTTCTTCCATCAATTCTAAATATTCATGTTCCAATTTATTCATGTTTTGGAGAGCTTGTTCAAGCAATTCATAATCATCGGAATAATCAGGGTCTTTAGTGATGGTTCGTTCCTTTTCAATCTCACTTTCAATTATCTTAAATCGTTTCTCAATCCATGAAAGTCGATTTTGAATCTTTTTCCGTTTTTTATAATTAGCTTTTCCTTTTGAATCGATCTTGACTTTTGGTGATACGGATTGGGTTTGTTTTTCTTCTTGTTTTTTCCATTCGTAATATTCGTAATTACCTTCAAATACCCGGATACCGCCATCACCCACTTCGCAAGTCAAATTTGTTACATTATTCAAAAAGTGGCGATCATGAGAAATACAAACAATTGATCCGGAAAATTGTTTGAGTGCTCGTTCCACCACATTCCGAGTAACCATATCCAAATGGTTGGTGGGCTCATCCAAAAGGAGTAAATGGGATGGCTTTACCAGCATCCTTGCCAAGGCCACCCGAGCTTTTTCTCCACCGGAAAGGATCTTTACATATTTTTCTATCTCATCTCCTGGAAACATGAATCTGCCCAAGTAAGTCCGTATCTCCGTTTCGCTCCACCCTTGGCTCACTTTTTGGATTGATTCAAATACTGTCTCATTCGGATCTAAAATTTCCAGTTGGTGTTGGGCATAATAAGTGCAGCTCACACTATTCCCAATTCGGACGGCTCCTTTCGTTACATTTTCCACACCAGCAAGCAATTTCAAAAATGTTGATTTCCCTGCCCCATTATGTCCTACCAAACCGATCTTTTGTCCCCTCTCGATATTTAGGTCCATTTCATTGAATACTTCAATATTTCCATAATGTTTAGTCACATTTCGACAGGATGCCATATTTTGTGGTGAGCGACTTGGTTGGGGCAATCTAAAATTCATGGCATGGTTTTGTTCCGTGGGCGCTTCAACTTTCTCCATTTTATCCAGCATTTTCACTCTACTCTGAACCTGGGTTGCTTTCGTATTTTTTGAACGAAACCGTTCTATGAAGCGTTCTGTATCCTTGATCTGTTTTTGCTGATTCCGATAAGCATTTCTGTGCTGTTCCATTCGCAACGCTTTTTCTTCAGTGTATTTTGTATAATTCCCATAATACAGCGTGATTTTTTTAAGGTCTATTTCAAGGATATTATTTATAGAACGATCTAAAAAGGCTCTATCGTGGCTTATCATAACTATCCCGCCTTTCCACTTGGATAAAAATGATTCAAGCCAAATAGTTGCTTCAAGATCTAAATGGTTTGTGGGTTCATCGAGAAAAAGAATATCGGGTTCTTGTAATAGAATTGACGCCAAGGCAACACGCATTCGCCATCCACCGCTAAAAACATCCATGTGTTCAGTAAATTTTTTATCCGAAAACCCAAGGCCGCTCAATATCTTTTTTGCCTTATCTTCAAGATTCCAACCACCCAATGCTTCGAATCGATGTTGAGCATCGCCCAACTTATTTACCAAGTCCATATTCCCATGGTCTTTTGAAATTTCATCGGATAATGCTAGAATTTGCCCTTCTAATTCACGTATTTCCGGGTAGGCAACCAGCACTTCTTCCAAAATGGATCGCCCAGTGCCGGCAACAATATCCTGAGCAAGATATCCAATTGTTGTTGATTTATCAACTTGCACATTCCCTGAATCAGGCGAATCTTTCCCGAGCATTATGCGAAGCAATGTGGTTTTCCCGGATCCGTTAGGACCCACAAGACCGATACGCATTCCACGATTAATAGTTACATTTACATTATTAAATAAATCTCCATCCGGGAAGGATTTGGAAAGGTTTTCAAGACGGATCATTTGATTCTACACAAAGACACGAAGACGCAAAGAGAACTAATTACATTTCTCCATCGACAACGGTGCCGTGATTATGAACCAGTTTTACAGAATGGATCGTATTGATAAGTTCAAGGTCACCATCAACTTGTATCTGAATATAATTATCCGTGTGTCCCAGAATTTTTCTATTTTTCATCGTCTCAAAAAGAACCGGTCGATCCTTGTCGATGAATTGTTCATGAAAGTACCGCCATTTTTTATCGGATAAAATACGGAGCATTTTACTTCGTTCTGCCCGGATATCTTTGCTTACCGCTCCCTCCATTTCAACAGCACCTGTATTTGGTCGCTCGGAATAAGTAAACACGTGAAGATAAGAAATGTCTAATTTATTTAGGAAATGATATGTGTCGAGGAAATCTTCATCTGTTTCCCCAGGAAATCCTACAATCACATCCACACCAATACAGCAATCAGGCATAATTGATTTAATTTTGGTAACACGTTCTTCATACAACTCCCGAGTATATCTCCGGCGCATGGCGCCTAATATTTTATCTGATCCTGATTGGAGTGGCACGTGAAAGTGTGGCATAAATTTGCGAGACGAAGCACAGAAATTGATTATGTCATTGGTAAGCAAATTTGGTTCGATAGATGAAATGCGAATGCGATCAATCCCTTCCAACTTATCCAACTGCTGAATCAAATCAAAAAATGTTTCTTGAGATCCTTTCCCAAAATCTCCAATATTTACACCGGTAAGCACTATTTCTCGTGAATCCGTTTCAGCAACTTCTTACACCGGTAAGCACTATTTCTCGTGAATCCGTTTCAGCAACTTCTCTTGCTTCTTTCAGTGTATTGGCAATGGTACCGCTTCGACTTTCCCCCCGAGCCAGCGGAATAGTACAGAATGAACAGATGTAATCACAGCCATCCTGAATTTTTAAAAAGGATCGTGTTCGTTCTCCCGCTGAATAGGATGGTGTGAATTTGTGTACATGATCAATCTCGGATTGAATCACTTTTGTTCTCCCATTCAAATCCATGGAATTCAAATGATTCAATAAATTAAATTTTTCTTCTGCACCCAAGACAACATCTACGCCATCAATCGCAGCAATATTATTTGGGTTGAGCTGGGCATAACAACCGATCACAGCAACGGATGAATCAGGGTTTCTGCGTTTTGCTTGGCGTATGAGTTTTCGAGCTTCCTTATCCGCATTTTCCGTTACAGTACAGGTATTCAGAATATATATATCTGCTGTATCCTTGTAATCAACTTTCTCGAATCCATGGTGCAGAAAATCACGGGAGATGGTGGCTGTCTCCGAGAAATTCAATTTGCAGCCCACTGTATGGAATGCAATGCGTTTGGTGGGTGTACTCATACTTAAATGTGTTTAAGAAATTTCGGGGCGGAAATTACAAATTTTATTGAGAGTTAATTCATTACTCTTATATGAGTTGAGGAATAGATCATAAAATTTCATTCGCGATAATCTTCTAATTCCCGAGCAGATGGATCTAAAACATCGATCCATTTCGGCATCCAAAAATGTGGGATTAATTTTTCATTTTTACCGAAGTAAGACTCAAACACTTTTCGATAGTAATAACTCTCTTTCAAAACGGGAGTACAATGAGTTATCTTTATACTTTCTCTTTGGAATTCTTCATCACTGATTTTTTGATCTACAAATAATTGAATAATATGGTGCCATGATTTTTTCATTGAACTTACTCCATCAGAAAAAGCACACTTCCGCCTCCACAACACATCATCCGGTAAAATTTCATTGTTATCAAATGCTTTCCTTAACAAGTTTTTTTCCAAACGTCTAGTGCCATCAAATGTTTTTAATTCTGGAGGAATAGAAAGATAATATTTCACAAATGCTTTATCTAAAAAAGGTGTTCGAGCTTCCAACCCATTGGAACTGATACTCCGATCCGAACGCAATACATCAAAATAATGGATTTCTTCCACCAGCCTTTCGCTCTCATTTTGGAGTGCTGATGGAGAAGGAGTATTTTTCAAATAAACATATCCACAACATACTTCGTCAGCCCCATCACCGTTGAAAATCACTTTACAGTTTGAATTTTCAGAAATGAATTTGGAAACAAGGTAATTACCCACACTGGCTCTAACTGTGGTAGTATCAAAAGACTCAATAGTGTAAATCACTGTTTCAATGGCATCCAGGAATTCCACTTCCGATACTTCAACTTGATGATGGGCAGTCCCTAAATAATCTGCAACACGCTGGGCGTATTCAAGATCCACACTCCCGGGGAGTCCAATGGAAAATGTGTTCAGTTTTGGTCCCTGGTAATATTTTGCCACCAGGCTGGTAATCAGGCTGGAATCCAGCCCGCCAGACAGCAGACAACCAATCTCCCGTTCTGCCATGAGTCGTTTTTTAACGGCCTCTTTTAAAAGAATTTGAATTTTGTTACAAATGTCCTCTTCTGTTTTTTCTCGGATAGATACTCCATTGTAATGGAAATACTGGTTGAATATTTCCGAATCATCGGAACACCACCAAGTTCCAGGTTTAAAGGGAAGGATTTCACTGCAATGTTTCACCAGTGGTTTGGCTTCCGAGGCAATCATGATTTCATTTCCATCACGACCGATAAAACCGGGCCGGACACCCATTGGATCTCGTCCAGCAAACAATTTCCCTGTTTTCGAATCATGAATGACAAACATGAATACTCCATCAAGTTCCTCGACTGTTTTTTCTATCCCAAATTGTTTAAACATACATAAAATAATTTCACAGTCAGAACCGGTAATCAGACTAAAGCCATATTTATCAGCCAGTTTTTTGTAATTATAAATTTCACCATTGCATACCAAGGTCAGGGAGTCATCTTGGGGATGTTTCATGGGTTGGTCGCCCTTTTCTGTCGTGCCCATGATGGCCAGACGGTGAAAAGCGAATAATACATCATCCCCGGTTTTTTCGTGGTGTGTGTTTTCCGGTCCTCGATAACTAATTAGATTTATATCCTTAGCAAGTGATTCCAAGTTATGTTTTCTACCTTTATACGAAAAAATTCCGCACATAGTGTATTGGTCCTTTCATTTTATTCAAAAAAAAACCCCCAAGTTTATTTTTGGGGGTTCATTATTAAAGCTTTACCTACCGGCTACAAAGCTCCGCCCCCACTCATATTATTATTGTTGTTGTTAGAAGTGTTTAACTGAATCATTGCAATAGACGGCTTCCGCCAACAGATGTTTTGTAAATCCATGTCCAATAATAAAACACAATTGCTATCCTTGCAAATAAATAGAATATTTTTTTTCTGTAAAAATTTCTAAATTTTAAAATGTGTTGCTGGATTTTTCTCAACTCTTTACACCATACCCAAATAATAAACTATCTTGATAAAGACCACATAGGTTGTATACTAAAATCAAAACAATGTAGTTAATAAATAGAAGTTTATTTAGTCTTTCTGAATTCAAATCAATATGTTAAAATATATTAGTAAAAACGTAATAGTTTCACTGGTGGCACTTGATCGAAAAAAATAAAGAAAAGTAAATGTCAGAAAAAATAACCATATTAAAGTTTGGCGGATCTTCTGTTGCTGATGCTGAAAAAATCAGGCATGTTGCCAGTATTATCAAGAATCATAGCAATAATGGAAAGCTGGCCATCGTAGTATCTGCGTTTGGAGGTGTTACAAATACGATTAATTCACTCGCAGAATCAGCTGCATCTGGAAAGAAAATTGACAGAGACTTTGATGCCCTGGTTGCCAGGCACATGGAATGTTTAGATGAATTATCTTTAACGAATGAAGATGATATTCGATGTCAACTCGAGGATTATTTTATCGAATTAAAAGCTGACATTGGATCGGTATCAAAAGAAAAAAAACTTATATCTAAAACCCATGATAAAATTTTATCTTTTGGTGAATTATTATCCTGTACAATCATCGCTCAATATTTAACTCAACATAACATTCCCGCTGAAATATTAGATGCCAGGAAAGTCATTTTAACCGATGACTACTATGGCAATGCCTTTGTCTATTATAATAAATCGTATAGTCGTATTCGAGCTTACTGTAAAGACCGGAAAGACCTCCAGATCATTACCGGGTTCCTTGGTGCAACGGAAGACGGAAAAACCACCACATTGGGTCGTAGTGGTTCGGACTATTCAGCATCCATTTTTGGTGCGGCGCTGAATGCTTCAGCCATTGAAATTTGGACAGACGTTAATGGTATTTTATCCGCTGATCCCACCATTGTGAACGATGCCAAGACCATTCCTCATTTAACCTACGAAGAAGCTATGGAATTGGCTCACGCAGGGGCAAAGGTCATTTTCCCGCCCACAATGATTCCTGCTCTTTACAAGTCTATTCCTATTCATATAAAAAATACATTTGAACCAGAAAATTCAGGCACCATTATTACCAAAGAAAGATCTTTGGATGAACATTTCGCAGTAGGTATTTCATCTCTTTATAATATCACTTTGATACGGTTTCAAGGGGCTGGAATGGTTGGGCGCTATGGTGTAATTGGGCGTGTTTTCGAAGCATTGGCAAAGAAAAAAATTAATATCATTCTTGTATCACAAGTTTTTAGTGAACATTCCATTTGTTTTGCTATTAAACCGGAAGAAGTAGAGTTAGCAAAAAGACTTCTGCATGAAGAATTTTCTTTTGAACTGGAAAAACGGTTTGTCGATTCTATAAAAATTGAAGATAATTTATCTCTCATTGCAGTAGTGGGCGAAGGGATGCGGCACACACCGGGAATTGCTGCTAAAGTGTTTGGCCGGCTGGGCACAGAAGAGGTCAATGTTATCGCCATTGCCCAAGGTTCTTCAGAACGTAATATTTCCTTTATTATTGATGACAATGATGTGGATCGAGCTTTGCTTGCACTCCATGATGAATTCTTTTCTTCTGCAAAACCAGGAGCTGACCTTTACATCGCCGGCGTGGGTAACGTAGGGAGTGAATTGCTTTCCATCCTAAATAAATTGAATACGGATGAAATTCAAGTGAAAGGTGTGGCTTCCAGCCGTAAAATGCTTTTGAGTGATAATTCATTAGATTTTGGAAATGCAAAAAAACAACTCAAGCAATACGGAATAGATTATGATCTGGATGTATTTCTCACAGGCAATTCCACTCAAAACAAGCATAAAATATTTGTGGACTGCACAGCCAGTGAATCCCTAGCAAAGCAATATGTTCACATAATTGAAAAAGGTTTTTCTATTGTAACCGCCAACAAAATTGCCAATACGCTTGAACAAAATTATTATAATGCAATTCGGGAAAAAGCAACAGAACATGGAACAACATTCTGTTATGAAGCAAATGTAGGTGCCGGAATGCCAGTGATATCCACCTTGAAAAAAATTTTAAACACCGGGGATAAAATTATTGGAATCGAAGGTGTTTTTTCCGGTACTTTGAGTTACCTGTTTAATACGTTCACCACAGACATGGCTTTTTCTGAACTTGTACAAGACGCCAAGGACAAAGGGTATACTGAACCTGATCCGCGGTTGGATCTTAATGGCATGGATGTCGCCCGCAAACTGCTGATCCTGGCCCGTGAGACCGGCACTGAACTGGAATTGGATGATATCAAAGTTGAAAGTTTATTACCGCCAAGCAGTGAAGCCATTGAGTCTGTTGATTCTTTTATAGAGCACTTATCAAAATATGATAATGACATGAAAACAATGGTGAAGGACGCAGAGGCAAAGCAGTTTAAATTAAGATATATCGGTAAAATTGAAGATGGCAAAGCGTACGTTAGCTTGCAGGAAGTTAGTCGTGCACATCCATTTTATGAATTGCGGAACAGTGAGAATATTTTTTCATTTCGCACAGAACGATATTTTGACCAACCGCTGGTCATTAAAGGGATTGGTGCCGGAGCTGCAGTAACGGCTGCAGGTGTATTGGGCGATATTCAACAATGTTTAAAGAGACGATAAAGTGAATTCAAAAATAAACGTCAGTGTTTTGGGTGCCACAGGCATAGTGGGTCAGAATTACCTGCGATTACTGGCAGATCATCCCTGGTTTCAGATCGTGGATGTGGCCGCATCTCCCCGTTCTGCAGGAAAGATATATATAGAAGCAGTTAATGAAAACTGGCTTATGACAGGTGAGATTCCAAGTTCAATGAAAGAGTTGGTCGTTCGGGATGTACAGGATTTTGAATCTATTCCCGAAAATGTATATTGTATTTTTTCTGCCATGGACCTGCCGGAAAAGGAAGAAACGCGGAAGCTGGAGTTTGAATATGCCAAGGCAGGCTATCCTATTATCAGCAATAGTTCAGCCAACCGCTGGACCAAAGATGTGCCCATGATCATTCCAGAGATTAATCCGGACCATGCAAATGTGATTCCCATTCAGCAGAAAAATCGCAACTTACCCAAAACTGGATTTGTGGCTGTTAAACCCAACTGTTCGATCCAATCTTATTTGGTCACGTTGACTGCATTAGAAGAAGTGGGGTTTCCGGTGAACCAAGTTCAGGTTACTACGCTACAGGCACTCTCCGGTGGTGGACAAGCAACCATCACATCTCCAGACATGCAGGAAAATGTGATTCCCTTTATTGGCGGTGAAGAAGAAAAAACAGAAAATGAACCTTTGAAAATTCTGGGACAAATTTCAGACACTGAAATTAAAAATACGGATCGGATTGATATATCCGCAACCTGCACTCGGGTACCTGTAATTGACGGGCATACTGCTGTGGTGAATATTCGCTTTAAAAATGATAAACCGTCACTTGATGAAATCAAATCTATTTGGAGTAATTTCAAGGGACTTCCCCAAACTGAAAAATTTCCCATGGCGCCAGAGCGACCCATTATTTATTTTGATGAAGAAAACCGTCCCCAACCCAAATTAGACAGGGATTTGGAAAAGGGCATGGCTGTAACTGTAGGCCGCTTGGAAGAAGATAAATTTTTTGATGTGCGCTATGTAGCGCTTTCCCATAATACGATCCGGGGGGCTGCTGGCGGTGCGATACTCATGGCTGAATTATTAGTTAAGAAAGGATATATCCATGGCAAATGATTCCATCCAGGTCCGGGCAACAGCCTCGGTGGCAAACGTCTCCTGCGGATTTGATTGTATTGGTTATGCCATTTCTGACCCCACTGATGTTTTGACTATTGAAACACAAGAAAAGACTGGAGTGGAGATTGCTATTTCCGGCCCAAAGTCCGATTCCATTCCTACTAAAGCAGAATATAATACTGCCGGTAAAGCCATTTTATCCATGCTGGATGCAATAGACGAAAAGCATGGTTTCAAAGTACATATCGAAAAAGGAATCCCTCCGGGAAGTGGATTAGGGTCCAGCGCCGCCAGCGCTGTAGCAGCTTTGGTGGGTGTAAACGAATTATTGGGCAAACCCTTAAAGCAAGATGAATTATTGGTCCATGGGATGGCCGGTGAAGCTGTGGCTTCCGGTGGATTTCATGCTGACAATATAGCACCGGCACTTTTTGGCGGTATCATTTTGATCCGCAGTTATGAACCTCTTGATATTTTGCATCTTCCGGTACCAAAGAATTTATTCAGTACAGCCGTGCTACCCGATTTTGAAGTGAATACACGGGATGCCCGACGGATGCTGCCCGAACGCGTCCCCTTGAAATCCGCAGTGGAGCAGGCTGGAAATTTAGCCGGCTTTACGTTGGGCCTTCATGAATCGGATTTTGATCTATTAGGACGCTCCATGGTGGATCTTTTCGCTGAACCGATTCGTGCTGAACTTATTCCCGGTTACCATGCTGTTCAACAGACTGCTATGGATTGCGGCGCTATCGGGTGTGGCATTTCTGGATCAGGACCGTCTCTTTTCGCCTTATCAGATTCTTTTGAAAAAGCTGAAAAAATAGGGGCAAACATGGTGAAAGCTTTTAAAAATGCGGGACTTAATAGCGTTGCCTACCACTCACCGATCCATACCCATCCGCCCGAAATAGTGGACTAACTTTTGCACTTTTATAGTACAAATAATCCCTTGAATCATGTTGGTTTCAAGGATGCGCTATTCCAGGGATTGGCACCAGATGGTGGCTTATATATGCCTGCATCAATTCCTGTTTTAGGCGACAATTTCTTCCAGGCAGATCTGTCCTTTCCAGAATTAGCTCAAGGAATGATACAGCTTTTTTCAAATGAAGATCTGCCCAAAAATGAATTAAAAGACATTTGTGCAGCTGCATTTGATTTCCCAATACCCATGGTGGCCTTGAACGATAATGATGCTGTGCTGGAATTGTTTCATGGACCAACTTTAGCCTTCAAAGATTTTGCTGCCCGCTTTATGGCTCGAACTATGTCATATTTTCAAGCGGATATGGATCAGGAATTGACTATTCTCGTGGCTACATCCGGTGATACGGGCAGCGCTGTAGCAAATGGATTTTTCGGCATGGAAGGCATTAAGGTTATTATTCTTTACCCATCCACAAAAGTGAGCGTGATCCAAGAAAAACAACTTACCACCTTAGGTGGAAACATTACTGCACTAGAAATTGAGGGTACATTCGACGATTGCCAACGTATGGTAAAAGATGCTTTCCGTGATGATGATTTGCGCAAACACCGTCATTTGAGTTCTGCTAATTCCATAAATATAGCTCGCCTATTGCCCCAGTCTGTATATTACGCCTGGGCCTGGAAGCAATGCGGGGGAAATAAGCCCATTATCTTTAGTGTGCCCTGTGGAAATTTCGGAAATTTGACCGGTGGATTACTGGCAAAAAAAATGGGCGTTCCTGTAGAAAAATTTATCGCTGCAACCAATTCTAATGATGTATTCCCAAAATATTTAAACAATGGTGTCGTGCCTGAACAGGATGCAGTTCAGACAATTTCTAATGCCATGGATGTGGGTGTCCCCAGCAACCTGGAACGTATCAAAAATTTATATAACCAGAATGTGTCCGAAATTAAACAGGATATATCCAGTTGGGGGTTCAGCGATGCAGACACCCGACATGCTATACAAACTACAAGATTGGAATCCGGTTATTTAGTAGATCCCCACACTGCCGTGGGTATATTAGGATTACAAAAATATCGGGAAAAAACAAATTCATCAACGAAAGGAATTGTTCTATCAACGGCTCACCCGGGGAAATTCACCGATGTGGTGGAACCTATTGTTGGAGAAAAGATCTCTTTCCCAGATCAATTACAATCCGCAATAGCCAATGAAAAAAGTGCTATATTCATGTCAAGCCAATATTCAGATTTGAAGGAATTTTTACTGGTATCCTAATTGCCAATATTTATTAAGGAGTTATTATGAAATTCGATACAAAAGTCGTCCAGGCAGGCATGACACCTGATCCTACTACCGGGGCCATCCTGCCGCCCTTATATCAGACTGCCACTTATGTGCTGGAAGAAGTAGGCAGAGATAAAGGTTTCGATTATACTCGATCAGCAAACCCCACTCGACAGATTATGGAAGAAATGCTGGCCACCATCGATGGCGGTAAATACGGTGTAGCCTACGCCAGTGGGATGGCCGCTGTTGACAGTTGTATGAAATTACTGAAAGCTGGTGATCATGTGGTTTGCTCTGATGATGTTTACGGTGGTGTATCCCGTCATTTTAACCAGATTTTGGTTAATTATGATCTACATTTCACTTATGTAGATTCATCCGACCCGGCTAATGTTGAACATGCAATTACTCCCAATACCAAACTGATTTGGGTAGAAACGCCCACAAATCCCCTATTGAAGATCACCGACTTGGAAGCGGTGGGTAAAATTGCAAAAAAACACGGTATCATGTTTGGGGTGGATTCGACCTTTGCAACGCCGGTATTTTTACGCCCCTTAGAATTTGGCGCAGATTTGGTCATGCACAGCACTACCAAATATTTAAGCGGCCATAATCAGCTTATTGGCGGTGTGGTGATCACCAATCGTGAAGACCTATTTGAACAATTGAAATTTGTTCAAAAAACAATTGGCGCCGTGCCGGGGCCCTTTGATTGCTGGCTAACAATCCTTGGTGTCAAAACCCTGGATCTGCGGATGAAAAAACACGCAGCTAATGCTCAAGCTGTGGCAGAATACCTGGAAGCTCACTCTAAAGTTTCCACCGTCACCTTTCCCGGACTACCCTCCCATCCCATGCACAAAGTAGCAAAAGAGCAAATGTCCGGATTTAGCGGCATGATTTCCTTCGAGCTGACCGGTGGTATTCCGGCAGGAAAGACAGTTATGAATTCTGTACAATTGGCTAAATTAGCTGAAAGCCTTGGAGCCGTAGAAACCATGATAACCCATCCCGCCACCATGACCCACGTGGATGTTCCTCAAGCGGAACGGGAAGCCCGTGGACTGACTGACGGATTGGTCAGAATATCCGTTGGAATCGAAAACCCAGATGATATTATTGCTGATCTGGAGCAAGCATTGGATAAAGCATAAAACTTTGTTTTTTATCCATATATGTTAAAATGGCTAATTAATATTATTTGAATTTTATCCAAAACTGGATAGGTTCACCTATCAAGATTTTTTAATAAAACTGCATAAAACCCGAGGTAAATATGAGTAAAAAAATAAAAAGTATCATTACCTGTGACCTTGATGGGAAAGTGGAAACTTTTTCTGAAGGCGCACAAGAACTCTTTGGTTATACACCAGAAGAAATTATAGGTAAAGGTAGAGTCAGTGATTTAAGTGATGGCCA